>JAANMY010000309.1_pt1 | contig 70357 bp, 65 predicted proteins | sample 7279691 | NCBI WGS metagenome assembly JAANMY01 (sample SAMN14094543, study PRJNA606508) | bioreactor metagenome | isolation source: A lab-scale SPAN reactor treating ammonium-rich wastewater day 388 | place: Ireland: Galway | collected 2018-02-07 | reverse complement strand
GACCTCGACAATTGTGTGCGTTTGCTGGCTGCCTTCTGCCAGTCGGTGAAGAAGCAAGACGACTGGATTCCGTGATCGCTTCCCGGGGACCTCGGTGAATGTGGAACCCGGCCAGTTACGACCAGCACAGCCAGGTCCAATTCGGTCTTGCGCAAGAGGTGATCGAGCAACTCGACCTGACAGCGGTGGGCTCGATTCTGGACGTGGGCTGTGGCAGTGGCCGGGTGACTGCGGAGCTCGCGGCACGCTGTCCTGGTGCCCGGGTGGTGGGTGTCGATCTGGCCCCCGAGATGGTGGACTTTGCCACTCGCAGTTACGCTCGACCTGGCCTGAGCTTTGAGGTGGCTGACGCGGCCGCTCTCGAGTTCAGGCAGGGCTTCGATCTGGTCTGTTCGTTCGCTTGCCTGCACTGGCTGAGCGATCCTCCCACCGCCGTAGCTCGCATGGGCCGTCTGCTCAATCCGAGTGGTCGGCTGCGGGTCCAACTGGGCGGCCAGGGGAACATGGCCTTCTGGCTGGAGCGGGTGGAGGCTCTGCGAAGCTCGCCGAACTGGCGTGAGGCGTTCGCCGATTTCAAGATGCCCTGGACTTTTCTGGGGCTGGAGCCCTTCCGGCGGGCTCTGGGCGATCTGAAAGTGGAGCGGCTGGAGCTGATCTCCCGCACCGGGTGCCTGGCCTCGCGCCAGGCCTTCAAGAGCTGGTTTGAGGCGGGCTGGCGCCCGTATGTGGAACGGCTTACCGAGCTCGAGCTGGAAAGCTTCACCGATCAACTCCTGGGCAACCACGAGGGCGAGATCAAAGTGCCCATGGTGCGAGTCGATCTGTCCGCCTGTGCCGGCTGTTGAAGTGAAGTCGCCGACAGACCTGGATGGAGGCAACGGAAGTCTTCAGCACGGAACGCTCATTCCATGAGAGGCCTGGGCTCGGGGGCAGCGAATCTAGAAAACATGCGAGTAGCACCATCCGGGTCGCGGCGACGCACCCTGACCATCGCGACCTTCTGTCTTCTCCTACCGATAGCGCTGGCGATGAGCCTGCGGGCGCATGCCCAATGGCGCGACTTTGAACGGGCGCGTGCCCTGTATGCCCGGGCCGACGAGGAGCTGCATCATAAGCACTTCCCGAAAGCCATTGAGCATCTGGAGACGGTCATCCAGCTGTGCCCCGACTATCTGGCTGCCTGGGACCTGCTGGCCCACTGCTACCTGGAGAGCAAGCAGCCCGACAGGGCTATCGAGGTGCTCCAAGAGGCCTGCCGGGTCCACCCCAAAATCAGTCAACTTCGAACCACTCTGGGGCTGGTCTACGTGCGTCTGGAACAGCCAGAGAAAGCGTTCGAGCAGTTCGATGCGGCTATGAAGCTCGATCCCAATGATCCCTTGCCGGTCCGTCTCAAGGGGAGCCTGTCAGAGCCTGCCCAGAGCCCCGTAGAGGGGCCCGAAGATGGCCAGCATGGTGAGGCCGACCAGAAACCCGAGCACGCTCAGTAACAGTGGCTCCAGGGCCGTGACCGCAGCCTCCAGGAAGTGGGTGACCTGCTGATCGGCATATTCGGCGACCTTGGAGAGCATGGGCCCCAGCCGCCCGGCACTCTCGCCGGCCGCGGTCATCTGAATCACCTCGCGCGGAAAGTAGCCGCTGGCCGCCAGAGCGGCGGCCAGCCCTTCACCCGCCGCCAACTGACGGCGAGCGACCTCGAGGGCCCCGCGTGCCAGGGGGCTCCCGGTCGTGCCGGCGGTCAGGCTCAGACTGAGGTCGACCCGCAGTCCGCTGGATGCCAGCACGGCCAGGACACGGCAAATGCGGGCCGACTCGGCCCGACGCAGCAGAGGGCCGACCACGGCAGTCCTCAGCAAGACTCGCTCCATGCTGGCCCGGGTGGAGGAGCCGCTCCAACCCCACCAGGCCAACCAGGCCAGAGCCAGCGGGACCAGCAGCATGATCGCCGGCAGCCAGGGTTGCTGGAGCATTTTCAGAAACGGGCTGGCCTCGGCCAGACTCCCCATAGAAGCAACCACCCGGCCCATCAAGATGGTCAGAAGCGAGGCGGCCACCACCATGGCTGCGGCCACCCCGACCGGGTAGCTGAGGCGTGCCTTGACCTGCTGCTGAAAGGCCAGCTCCAGCTCTTGAAGCCGGGCCAGTCGCTCGAGAAGGACGCTGAGCATGCCCGACTCCTCCCCCGCCTTCATCACCCCGACCTCAAGAGGCGAAAAGAGCCCGGAACGAGCCATGGCCTGACTCAGCGAGGAGCCCTCGGCCAGGCGGGCGGCCACCAGATCCAGCGCCTGACGCTGGCGGGGCCGCTCCGATTGCTGGGCCAGGCAGGTGACCGCCCGAAAGAGCGGGAGCCCGGCCTGGAACATGACCGTCAGCTGGCGAAACAGCACCGCGGCCTCCATGGCAGAGAGCCGGGGGGCCAGTCGAGGGGGCGGGGCGACGAGCGCCCGGGGTGGGACCGGCGGGGCCACCGCCTGGCGTGTAGCAGCACGCTCCTCCTTCAGCTCAAGCACCATCAGACCCCGTTGCAGCAGGGAGCGGGAGGCATCCTGCTTGCTGGTGGCCTCCAACACTCCTTCCTTCAGCGCTCCCCCGGCGCCCGAGGCCCGATAGCGGAAGGTGGCCATCAGCTCAGCCGCCTCAGCACGGCATCGGCCGATTCGGGTCGTTCCTCGGGGTGAGCCCGCAACAGGTCCATGATCAGCTCGCTCAACGACCGCGAAATCATCGGGTTGAGCTGGTTGGGAGGAGGCGGCGGCGTGTTGCTCTTGGCCAAGAACAGCTTGACGGCGTCACGCTCTTGCCAGGGTAGCCGCCCGGTCAGCATCTGATAGAGCAGCACGCCCACCGCAAAAAGGTCGGTTCGGGCGTCGACGGTGTGGCTATCGATCTGCTCGGGGGCGGCGTAGGCCGGGGTCCCCATTGCCTGGTCGGGGGCCGTCAGGGTGAGCTGAAGGTCCTGGCGAGCCAGCCCGAAGTCGAGCAGGCGCACTCCTTGAGCTGTTAAGAGCACATTGGCGGCCGAGACGTCGCGATGCACCACCCCGGCCTGGTGGGCATATTCAAGAGCCTGCAAGAGCTCACGCGCGATGCGTACCGCTTCCTCGGGGGCGATAGGCCGCTCCAGTCGCTCGAGCAGACTCTCCCCTTCGACCGGTTCGAGAACCATGTAGGCCGGCTCGTCCTGGCTTGCCACCGAGAAGCTGTGCAAGCGCACAATGCCCGGATGACGTAGTTCGCGCAAGATCTCGCATTCGCGCTGGAAGCGCTGGGAGGGCTGGCTGGGAACCTTCAGCGCGAAGCGGTCGCCGTACTCGTCTTCGACAAGGTAGACCACGGCGTGGCCGCCCTGGCCGAGTCGTTTTAGGATGCGATAAGGCCCCAGCCTGATTGGATCGGCACCGGTGCGCGACTCGGCCCGCCGGGCCCGTTCTTCAGCCTGGTTACGCTCAACCTCAAGCTCGAGAGCCTGACTCTCCCGATGGCGGAGGCGACGTGCGAGGATGAGCCAGAGCGCCCCCGAGAGACCGGCCAGGCTGACCAGCCCCAGGGCCAGGATTCGGGTCCAATCGAGCTCGACCACGCTGACCAGAGAGACATGCGACTCCGGTTGGACGCGGCCCTGGGTGGCTCGGAACAGCTGGAAGGGACCGATGCGGCCGCGCACCTCCAGATCGACCAGGTGGCCTTCGGGAATTCTGATGCGGCCAGGGGCGCTCAAGCCACTGGGCCGAAAGGGTTGGTCCGAAGAATTGCCCCGTCGGTAGAGTCGAAACCAGAGCTGACCGCCCCGGTCGGAGGCGACGTAGGCCGATTCACCGAGCGGAGTGTCAGGAGTCATTTGCAGAGCCCGGTCCGGGGGCGGAGGGCCACAGGCCTGCAAGGCGGTCAAAGCTAGCACCACCAGACCGCGTTTCACACGGCCCAGATGCAGACCGGATTAGACTTGCCAGCCAGAAGCTCTGCCCCCAGGTTGGTTCCTCCCGTCAGGCCACTGGAGCGGTAGGTCTCCTCATCCACCAGCACCGCAACCCCCTTGCTCTTGGTGAGTTTCTCGAGTCGGGCGGCGGTGTTCACCGGGTCCCCCACGACCGTGTAGTCTCTTCTCTGAGAGCCTCCCAGATCTCCTACGACCGCTTCTCCGGTGGCCATACCCACACCAAATCGCAACCCCTGTCGGGATTCGCCCCATTGAATCAGATTCCTGGCACACTGAATGGCCTTCAACTCCTGGTGCTCCATGGCCAGCGGGGCACCGAAGACGGCCAGCAAGCCGTCGCCCAGGAAGGACAAAATCGTGCCCCGGTGAGCAAACAATACCTCGAGCATGCCCTCGTAATACTCATTGAGCATGTCCAGTAGCTCGGCCGGGGGAAGCTGCTCGGAAAGAGCCGAGAAGCCGCGCAAGTCCACGAACATCACCGTGACCCTGCGCCGCTGGGCGCTGAGCGCGTCGTGGGGGCGGGCCAGCAACTCGCCAACCACCTCGGGGCTGACGTAGCGACTGAACAGCTGGGCCAATCGGTTCCGCTCCCGGGTCAGGCGGGTCCGGTGGATGCTGGCCCCGGCCTGGTCAGCGAAAGTCTTCATAAACTCGAGGTCGTCCGTCTCGAAGGCCCCCAGCCGCAAGCGGTTATCCACGTAGAGCACCCCGATGGCCTCGTCCTGCACCACCACAGGCACGCACATGACTGCCCGCAAGCCCAGCTCCTGAACACTGATCGCGCTCTGGAAGCGCTCATCGTCCTGGGCGTTGGAGGTCAGCACGGCCTCACGGCTGCGGAAGGTCTCGAAGATGATGCTGCGGCTGACCTGAAACTCCGACTCGAACAGGCTCTCCTTAGAGAAGTTGCGAGCCGTGCAGAACTCCAGCGCGCCGCTTTCCGGGTCGACCAGCATCAGAAAACCACGCTCTGCCCCCACCAGCTCCAACAGGTGGTCCATCAGAATTTCCTGCAGGGCTTCCAGGTCGCTCAGGTGCGAGGTGATGTGGATCATCCTGGCCAGGATCTTCAGGCGATCAACAGGATGGGGGACGCGCTCGGGGATCAGGCTCAGCGGCGGCGTCGCCCCCGTCGTTTTCCGCTGGCCGCACCCTGCATGGCCTTCTCGACAGGGTCAAGCTCCTCGGGCCGCACGGTGACTTCACGCTTCTTGCGCTCGCCCGCCTTTTGCTCGGCCAGCTCCCGCCGCATCGCCAGCCGCTCCTTCTCCTTGCGAGTGGCGTAATGGTCGATCTCGATCAGCAGGGGCGAGGCCAGGCAGATGGACGAATAGGCGCCCGCAAAGATGCCCACCAGCAGCGCGAAGGCAAAGTTCTGCAGGGTGGAGCCCCCGAAGAAGTAGATGGCCAGGAGGGTCAGGATGGGGGTCAGAGTGGTGTTGATGGAACGGGTCATGGTCTGGTTGACCGAAAGGTTGACCACTTCGGAGAAGGTGGCGTTCTTGGTGGTGCGAAGATTTTCGCGAATGCGGTCGAAAATGACCACCGAGTCCATCACCGAGTAGCCGGTTACGGTCAGCAAAGCGGCGATGAAAGGCGAGTCGACCTGGCGTCCGGCCAGGGCGTAGATGCCCAGCATAATGATGACGTCGTGAACCAGAGCGATATCGGCTGCCAGGCCGAAGCGCATCTGTCCCCCGAAGCGGAAGTAGATGTAGATGAGCTGGAGGCCCAGCGTGATCACCAACGCCGTGATGGCGTTCATCTGGAGCTCGCCAGTAATGGTCGAGCCGATACGCTCCTCGCGCAGCAGGGTCGTCTGCAGCTTTTCTGCCAGGACGGTAACGACCATCTGAGTCTGATCGGCGCTCAGGGCTGGCTCTTCGTTTCCCTGGCGCTTCATGCGCAAGATGATCTTCTGGGCTGGCTGCTCGTCCTTCCCCAGCCCCGGGATCAGGCTGGCCGAGACCTGCACCTGGAGGTCGGCGATGGGGACGCTGCCCGGGCTCTGGCCGTCCACCCGGGGGTCGGCCATGGCTTCGCGCACCTGGGTGACAGTCACCATCTGGGGCGAGGAGAGCTCGATCAGCGAGCCGCCGGTGAAGTCCAGGCCGAGCTGGACACCGCGCAATAGCATCCCTCCCAGGCAGACCACCACCAGGGTGGCGCTGACATAATAGAAATAGCGACGATTCCCCATCAGGTTGCGAGTCTTCTTGCGGAACGACTGGCCCCAGATGACGATCGCCGTCAGAATAATGACCCACAGGCCGACTTCAATCATCTTGGTGGTATCCATGGTTAGCTCCTAGGCCCCGTACAGCCAGCGATTCTTGACGTTGGCGACGTAAATGAAGAATTCGAGCAGCATGCGGGTGATGTAGACGGCGGTGATCAGGCTCCACACCGTTCCGATCATGAGCGTGGCTCCGAAACCTTTGACCGTCGCGGTACCAAAGGCATACAGGATGAAGGCGCCGATGAAGGTGGTGACGTGGCCGTCCAGGATGGACGACCAGGCCCTGGCAAAGCCAACGTCGGTGGCCGTTCCCACAGATTTGTCGTGCCAGAGCTCCTCTTTGAGGCGCTCGAACTGCAGCACGTTGGCGTCCACCGCGATTCCGATGGACAGGATGAAGCCGGCGATGCCGGGCAAGGTGAGCACGAACTCCATGCCGGGTATGTTCATGGAGGCAAGCACGATGAGCGCGTAGGCCACCAGCGCGATACTGGCACAAAAACCGGGCAGGCGGTAATAGAAGATCATGTAGAGCACAATGATGCCCAGGCCGCCGGCAAAAGCCATGACGCTCGAGTCGAGAGACTCTTTGCCGAGGGTCGGGCTGACCGTGAAGGAGCTGAGCACCTTCACGTTCACCGGCAAAGTTCCCGAGTTGAGGTAGGTGGCAAGCTCCTGGGCCTCCTCGACAGTGAAGCTGCCACTGATCTGGCCGCGGCCGCCGCGAATGGCCTCCTGCACGATGGGCTGACGCTCGAGTTTCTCGGCTTCGTTGGCCCCGCGGCCAACCGGTTGACCGTCAAAGAAGATGCCCAGCGGTTGGCCTACCATCTCGGCGGTGATGTTGCCGAAGATGTCGGCCCCTTTGTCGGTCAACTCGAAGGCCACCACCCATCCCCCGCCCATGTTGCTTTCGGGCATGGCCCGCTTGATGTACTTGCCGTCCATGACGGTTTTCCACTCCACGATGCCTTTGGCAATGTTTGGTACCCGCCGCCGGAACTCGAGCTTGGCCACTTTCTGGACCATTTGCTCGGCCTTCTGGCTGTCGGTCATCTCGGGAATCTCGATGATCAGGCGGTCGACGCCCTCGGGGGTGATCAGGATCTCCAGCGTGCCATCGGGATTGAGCCGTCGTTCGAACACCTGGATGGTCTGTTGGCGCACCAGCTCGTTGACGGGAATGATATTTCCCTGATCATCGGGCGTGGGGATGAGCTGCACGGCGATGTGCGAGCCTGAGCGCAGGTCCAGACCGAGCTTCAGGCGCAGCCGGTGGTTGGGCGCATCGTAGAGCCACCAGAAGCAAAGAGCGCAGATAGCTGCGATCAAAGCCAGCTGGATGAGGACATTCCAGGTTTTCAACGTATCATTCTCCTTGAGGCATGGAAAAAAAAGGCGAAAAAATCTGCCACGAGTTCTTTTCAACCGATGCTTCTCCTGCCGGATGACACCTGTGCTATAATGGAGAGCGGGTCAGGGCCACCTGCCCCGTGAAAGATCTCTCGAGGGGAAGGTATGACGAGGGACGACCTTCAGTGGCGGGACCTGATCCCGCTGGAGGCGGGGCGCCGCCGGGAAATCGCACAAGACCTCACCCCCGAGGGGAAGACCCAGCTCTTGGAGCAAGCGCTGGCCCATGTGGACGTACTGATGGCCCAGGGCCACCGAACGGCTGCTCGGCGCTGGCTGATGCTGGCTGAAGAAGTCGTCTGCGAGCAGCCCGAGTTGCTCTATCGGCTGGAGCGAAAACGCATTCGCTGGCTGGAAGCCGAGGGACTGCAAGAAGAGGCTATCCTGGCGATGCGCAGGCTGTTTGAGCAGTATCGCCGCAGTCGTCTCAAGCCCCTGCGAGCAGCCGAGCTTTGCATGGAGCTGGGAATCCTGCTCGATCGACTGGGCAAGAAAACCGAGGCTCTGGGTCTGTTTCGTAACGCCGCTTCTCGCTACGAGAGACTGGAGCATTCTTATAATCGAGCCGCCGCTCTCTTCAACACGGCCAGCGTGCTCTATGACCTGGGGCGGGTAGCCGACTCCATTCGCACCTGCCAGAAGGCTCTCGATGAAGGAGGGCGCGGGCACCTGGAGTTGGAGACCCATGTCACCCTGCAACTGGCCAATTCTTACGAGACCCGACACGCCAACGAGCAGGCTCGCGAATGGTACCGCTATGCCTCCGAGGGCTACCGGCGAATGAACAACCGCAAGCAGGAATCGGATATTCTCTATCGTCTGGGCTGGATGGCTCTGCGGAGGGCTCAAGAAAGCGAGTTGGACGAGTTCGACGGACCCAGCATCGAAATGCGCAGCGCCCTCTTCGACGAAGCCTCGGCCTTTCTCGAGCGGGCCCTGCGGCTGAAGCGCGAGCACGACTACGGCCTGGGTCTGGCTCGCTACCATCTGCACCAGGCCGAGACATCCCGCTCTCTGGGGCCCGAGTTGAGCACGGCCGCCCGCCAGCACTACCTTTCCGGTCTGGGTCTGGCGCTGGCACTGGGCGAGGACGGTTTGGCCACTCGGGCCCGGATGGGCCTGTATCTTCTCGCCAGGCAGCCGGACCGCTCACTGCCGACCTTTTTGCGCCTCTCCCCCGAGCGCGACGAGCGAGTGGAGGCTTCCATCGAGCGAGGGCGCAACGGCGTCTACTCCGAGCAAACCGGAGAGGGGCCCCGCACAACCCTGTGGCGCCAATCGGGGGGCAGCGACACTCCCCAGGTCGATCGCACCTTCCTGGCGCGGCTACTCGACGATCTTTCCCGGGTGTGGCGTCGCAGCGATACCGAGGGTTATGAGCAGCTGAGGCGGCAGGGGCGGGAGGTCATGCAGTGGCAGACTCGCTCCAAGAAGCGATAGGAATCGCTCTCAAGTCCAAGAACTGAATTTCCCAGACCGCAATCTGGTCGCAGAATTCGAGACCGGCGGCTCTTCAACTGGGAGGGTTCTTTATGATCAAGCACTTCTTGCTCGGCGTGGTTCTGGCCCTGACCTTGGGCGCAGGCTCAACTGCGGCTGAGGTTACCAAGACACCTGTCGTGAACATGCCCCGCGAGGCCTTCGAGAACGCGGTGTGGGATTATAACCGCGTAAAGATGGGAAAGGGCGACGAGAGCGTGGCCGGTTCCATCCAGGGTCTCGGAGGGGCCCACGATGCCGTCATGACCTACAAGCTCGATGGCAAGTTTGACGCATTCGAGGCCAGAGTCGGTTACATCACCGGGACGCCCGAGGGCAGGGGGGCGGTCTTTGAAGTGTGGGCAGACGGTAGCTGCCTGTATACCAGCGACACCATACGCTCCGGTGAGACTCCCGAGCTCGTGCGAGTTCCCGTCACCAAGATGCAGTTGTTGCAGCTTCGCATCCGGCCTGATCGCTACGAGGGAACGCACGGAGCTGCCTGGGGGGAACCCTATCTCTACACCGGCGTCGGCCCGGACTTTCTCAACACGATGGTGATCAACAACAATGGCAGGATCCAACGCCTGACGACCGGCAGCCGGCTGAACAAGGTCGAGGTCACGGTGCCCCTCAAGCCCGGTAACCACGAGTATACCGTCAAAGTGCAGTATGACGAGAAGGCCAACCGGGTAGACATCGAGACGGTGCCGATCGAATCAGCTCCCTGACCTGCCGTGGGCGATCGTATCGACGCAGGTCTGACCGCCGTGATCCTGGCGGTTACTGGCGAGCAGCCTCGAGTGTTGACCGTGCGACACTTGGGATCGGTCCAAGCGCTTCCCTACGGCTCACTGGACCCGACCGGAGACATCACTCTGGAGCGCGCTCTGCGTCGCTGGGTGCTGGCTCGGACAGGCTTGGAGGTCGGCTACGTCGAGCAACTCTATACCTTCGCGGATCGCTTTCGCGATCCGCGCGAGCGGGAAACCGGCGAGCGCTCGCTGGCTGTAGCCTATCTGGCGCTGGTGCGGGAGATGGCCGTGGCCCCGGCCTTTGCGGCCCACTGGGCGGCGGTCTACGGCTTCCTGCCCTGGGAAGATTGGCGCCAGGGCCGGCCGCAGATCCACCAGGAGATCGAGCTCTCAATGAGGGAGTGGTGGCATGGCCAGCCTGCTCGCCGCGAGCGAGCCCTGATCGCCTTCGGCTTGAGCGGGGCGACCTGGGATGAGGAGCGAGCCCTGGAGCGATTCGAGCTCCTGTACGAGGCCCGGCTGGTGGCCGAGGCACCTGAGCCACTGCAACGGCTCGGGCAGGCCATGGCCGTGGATCATCGTCGCATGCTGGCAACCGCTTTGGGACGGATCCGGGGCAAGATCAAATACCGTCCGGTGATCTTCGAGCTCTTGCCGGAGGTCTTCACCCTCTTTCAGCTTCAGAGCGCCGTGGAGGCTCTGGCGGGAGTGCGCCTGCACAAGCAGAACTTTCGACGTCTGGTGGAGAATGCCGGATTGGTCGAGGGCACCGGTGCCAACACTCGAACCCGCGGTCGTCCGGCCGAGCTGTTTCGGTTCCGCCGCGAAGTGCTGACGGAGCGGCCCGCTCCCGGAGTCACCCGACTCACCCGAAAGGATAGCCCGAGATGAAGGTTTTACTGCCCGCTCTGCTGAGCCTGACTCTGGCACTATCGGCCCCTGGCCGCGCCGACGAGGGCATGTGGCTTTTGAACGCGCCTCCCAGGGAGCGCATCAAGCTCGACTACGGTTTCGAGCTGACCGATGCCTGGCTCGAGCGGGTGATGCGGGCGGCAGTTCGCTTCAACAATGGAGGCTCGGGCTCGTTCGTGAGCCCCGAGGGCCTGGTGATCACAAATCATCACATCGGGGCCGATGCGCTCCAGAAACTCAGCACCCCCCAGCGCGACCTTGTGCAGCAGGGTTATCTTGCCCGGACGCGGGCCGAAGAGTTGCCCTGCGCCGACCTCGAGCTCAACGTTCTGCTGGAGATCGAGGACGTGACCGAACGCGTGGAGGCCGCCGTCAAGCCAGGCACTCCCTCCGACCAGGCGGCGGAGGCACGCAGCGCAGCCATGACCGCACTGGAGAAGGAATCGGCCGACCGAACCGGCCTGCGCAGCGACATCATCACCCTCTACCAGGGCGGAGCTTACCACCTTTACCGCTTCAAGAAATACACCGATGTGCGGCTGGTGATGGCTCCGGAGCAGGCCATCGCTTTCTTCGGGGGAGATGCCCACAACTTCGAGTACCCGCGCTACAACTTCGACGTATGCTTCTTTCGCGTCTACGAGAACGGCAAGCCGGCTGCCACGCCCGATTTTCTCCCCTTCAACCAGGCCGGGCCCCAGGCTGGCGAGCTGGTCTTCGTAGTCGGAAATCCCGGCCGTACCAACCGGTTGGACACGGTCGAGCGCCTCGAGCACCTGCGCGACCTGACGCTGCCTTACCGGCTGACCCGGGTCCGTCATGCCGAGGCCAACCTGCTGCAGTATGCCCAGCTCGGTCCCGAGCAGGCCCGCCAGGCTCAGGGAGAGCTCTACAGCGTCGCCAATGCTCGCAAAGCCTATGCCGGCCAGTTTCAGGGCCTCTTGAACGAAAACATCATGGCCGCCAAACGAGCGGCCCAGAAGAGCCTGCAAGAGCGCTTCCAGCGCCAGCTGCCGGAGGCCAATCTGGCCTTTCAGGAGATTGCGCGCGGTCAGAAGGCTTTGACGGCATTTGAGCGGGAGTATTCCCTCTTCGAGCAGGCCAACGCCTTCGACTCGGAGCTGTTTTCCATCGCACGGCATCTGGTGCGCCTGGCTGCCGAGCGTCGGCTACCCGGCCACCAGCGGTTGCGCGAGTACCGGGACACGGCCCTGGAGTCACTCGAATTGACCTTGTTTTCTCCGGCACCGATCGAGCCCGATCTGGAGAAGGTGCGGTTGGCCGACTCGCTGACCTTCGCGGCCGAGGTGCTGGGAGGCGACGATCCAACTTTGCGCAAGGCTCTGGGTCCTCTCTCTCCCGAGCTTCGGGCGGCCGAGCTGGTTGCCGGGACGCGCCTTGTCGAAGTGGCCGAGCGCAGGCGGTTGGCCGGTCTGGACGCGGATTCCCTGGCTCGTGAGAAGGATGCGATGATCCGGTTGGCACTGGCCGTGGATGGGCCTTCCCGGGCCCTGCGCAAGCGGATGGAGACTGAGGTCGAAGAGCCGGAGCGGCGTGCCTACGCTCAGATCGCCCGGGGAATGTTCGCCCTCGAGGGTCCCACCATGGCCCCCGACGCCACATTTTCCTTGCGCCTGGCCTACGGCCGCGTGGGTGGCTATCAGGTCGGAGGCAAGGAGGTTCCCTGGTTCACCACCTTTGGCGAGGCTTTCCAGCTGGCCGCGGAGCATCAGAATGCGGCTCCCTTTCAGCTGCCCGTCCGCTGGCTGGAGGGCAAGGAGCGATTGAACCTGAGAACCCCCTTCGACTTCGTATCCACGGCTGACACCATCGGGGGCAACTCGGGCAGCCCGGTCATCAACCGGGCCGGCCAGCTGGTGGGGATCAACTTTGACCGCAACCGCTACGGGTTGGTGCGCAACTTCGTCTATACCGATCAACAGGCGCGCCACATCGCCGTGCATTCGAAGGCCGTGCTGGAGGCGCTGGACAGGCTGTATGGGGCGCAAGCGCTGCTCGTTGAGCTGGGGCAGAAGCAATAAGTTCACTCTCAGGACACAGCTGTTACACGAAATTCATTTTTTCGGGCTGCTCGTTTGTCGCGCTCTGGCTAATCTGAGAGCAGGAGGATGAACATGGACGCAATTTCCGCACTCAGTCCCCTGACTCAGAGCCCTGGTCTTCCTGGCAGCACCTCGCTTGGAAATCTTGGTCTGGCCAGCGCCCGTGCCCTGGGTACTGCAAGCTTGCTCAGCGCCAACTACGAGATGATGGCCATGCAATCGAGCGTGCTGCAATTGCTGGCTCAGTTAATGGTGGGCCAGTCCAATCAGCAGTTGGCCCAGCTGGCAAAGGGCCTGGCCAGCGCCGGTGGCAGTTCGCCGGCAGGGTCTTCGGGGGGCAGCACCGGCAGTAGCGGCAGCTCGGGGGCCACAGGGGCCAGCACCGGCAGCTCGGGAGCCAGCAGCACCAGCGCCTCAGCCCAGCCCAAGGACCAGGGCGAGATCGACAGTTTCATTCAGAGCGCCGCCTCGGCTTACGGGGCCGATCCCAAGGTGCTCAAAGAGATTGCGCGTCGCGAATCCAACTTCAAAGCCGACGCGGTCAACAACTGGGACTCCAACGCCAAGAAGGGAACGCCCTCCAAGGGGATGTTCCAGTTCATCGAGCCCACCTTCAAGAGCATGGCTCCCAAGGCCAAAGCGGCCAACCCGAAGGCCTGGGAAGGGCTGGGTGAGCTCAACTGGATGGACTGGCGCCAACAGGCCCTGGTGTGCGCCTGGGCCATCGCCAACGGCCAGGGCAGCCACTGGGCTACCTATAACGCGGCCAGGTCGACCGCTCACGCTTAGCCTTTTTGGGGCCGGTGACACAGACGAAGTTCGCTCAAAGCCGCAAACCCCGCGGCACCACGAATCGCTCCAGCAGGTCGAAGCCCCCCTGAACGGCCAGAGCGAGCAGGGCGGCTGGAATCGCTCCCTGCAGGATCATCGGCGTATCGATCAGGGCGATGCCCTGCAGGATCGGTTGGCCCAGGCCCCCGGCCCCCACCAGGGCAGCCAGGGTCGCGGTGCCCACGTTGATCACGGCGCTTGTCTTGATACCCGCCAGAATTGAGGGCGAGGCCATGGGCAGACGGACGACCAGCAACTGGGACAGGGGGGTCAGCCCGATGGCCTCGGCGGCTTCGGCCAGGTTCCCCGGAATGGTCGTCAGGCCGGTATAGGTATTTCGCACGATGGGGAGCAAGCTGTAGAGAAACAGAGCCGTCAGGGCGGCCCACAGGCCGACGCCCATGATCGGCACCAGAAAAGCGAGCAAGGCCAGCGAGGGGACGGTTTGCAGGAGCCCGGTGCCCGTCAGGGTCATGGAAGCAAGCAGTGGTGAGCGAGAGGCTAGCACTCCCAGGGGAATCCCAGCGGCGATGGCCACCAGCAGGCTGGCGGCGACCAGGTAGAGGTGCTCCGCCGTGTTGGCCCCGATGGAGCTCCAGTCCCAGCCCCGCGCGGCGATCAGCGGCGCGCTCTCCTGGCCCAGGCACTCCTTGAGCAAGATACGGGCAGACTCTTGTGATGTCCGGTTCTCCAGCACCACTCTGGCGTTGGCGGCGACCATCTGCTCCTGGCCGATCTGGCCCACCAGACGCAGCATGGCCCCCCAGGCGTCTGGGGCCCGGCGGGGCAGGTCGGCACGGTAGAGCAGCACCGCATCGTAACGAGGAAAGAACTGCTTGTCGTCCTGCAGGACCACCAGATTCAGCCGAGCGATCTGGGCGTCGGTGGTGTAGACGTCCACCGCGTCCAGCTTGCCAGCAGAGAGGGCCTGGTAGCCCAACTCATGCTGCATCTGCTTGAGCTGCTGAGGCTTGAGGGCATAGGCTGCCTGAAGCGGGGCCCAGCCATCTTTGCGGCCTACGAATTCGGGTGTGAGGCCCAGGATCAGCTCGGGATGGCGGGCCAGGTCGCTGAGGGTAGCCACCCCCAGCTTTTCCTGGACCTCGCGCCGCACCGCGATTCCATAAGAATCGTTGAATCCCAGGGGATAGCTCATCCCGATGCGGTCCCGGGCGAGGGCGTCCAGCATGACCCCGGTGGTCGGGTGGGGCAGATCCTTGAGGAACACTTCCGAGATCGTGCCAGTATATTCTGGATACACGTCGATCTTGCCTTGACGAAGTGCTTCGTAAACGATCTGGGTGGCCCCCATGTTGTCCTGGTGCACCACCTCGGCACCTGCCTCGCGGGCCAGGATGGTCAACGCATCGCCCAGGATCCAGGATTCTGGGAAGGCCTTCGAGCCGACCCGAATCTTGACGTGTGGTTCGGCCCAGGCGGGCAGGCTGAGCAAAACGATCAACAACAAAAGCCGGTGCTTCACTGCAATCTCTGAGCCTTGAGGAACTCGCTGACGAAAGCCTCAGCGGGACGCTGGCGCAAGTCGTCCAGGGGGCCTTTTTGGACGATCGCGCCGTCGCGCATCAGGGCGATCTCATCGCCCAGGTAAGCAGCCTCGCCCATGTCGTGTGTCACCATCAAGACCGTCTTCCTCAGGTCCCGGAAGATGCGCTTGAGGTCTTGCTGCAGGTGGCTGCGCACGATGGGATCGAGGGCCCCCATCGGCTCGTCGAGCAAAATGACCTTCGGATCAAGCATCAGGGCGCGCATAATGCCCACTCGCTGTCGTTGACCGCCGCTCAACTGGGCGGGGTAGCGACCTAGCAGATCGGGGGGCAGTTGCACCAGCTCCGCCAGAGAAGCCAGCCGCTCCCGGATGCGTGCCACCTCCCAGCGCAGCTGCCGGGCCATCAGCGTGACGTTGTGAGCCGCGGTGAGATGGGGGAAGAGTCCACCGTCCTGAATGACGTAGCCCATCCGCAAACGCAACTCACGCGCTGTGCTCGGAGTCATAGGGACGCTATCCACGCTGATCTGCCCGCTGTCGGGGCGAATCAGCCCCACCACCAGTCGCATCAGGGTGCTCTTGCCGCAACCGCTCGGCCCGATCAGGGCCAGGCTTCGCTCGGCCGGGACCGTGAAGGTGATAGAACGCAGCGCCTCCCGTCCCTGGTAGGACTTGCTTGCGCGCTCGATATCGATCACCGATCGGCCTTCGCCTCTGGACAGAACACGACCTCTGTGGTAGGAATTTGTTTGAACCTGAACAGAAGGAATTTCTAACCCAACCCAACTGATGTCACAGACCATCCTAGAAGGAAGCATCCTCGGCTTCTGTCCCGCTTTGAATGAGGAGGAGCCAGCCAGTTTCTGGCTCAAGACCCTGACCGTCGTCGAACACATTCAACTCCCTCCAGGCCTGCACCAGAGTTTCGAGCCCGGATTGACCAGAGGGCGGCGAGTCCGCGTGTTCGTCGACGAGAATGCAGGGCAACTGGTGGCCCGCCTGATCTTCCCGCTGGTGGAAGGGGCTTTGAGCGTCCCTGAGACCGGGCGGATCGGCAAGGTCCAGGTCTGCATGCACAAAAACTGCTGCCAGAATGGAGCCCGCGAGCTGAAAAACGCCCTCCAGGATGCTCTCTCACGCCATCCTCAAGGCGAGCAAATCGTCCTTGAAGCGGTGGGCTGCATGGACCATTGCAAGCGCGGACCCAACGTGCGAATCTTACCCGCCAATCGAGTTTATCACCGCATGACCCCGATCGGGGTGATCGCGTTGTTGCACCGCTCGTTTCCGCAGCGGGCCCCGGTTACGAGCTGGCTTTCCTGGTCAGCTTCTTGAGGCTGGACCAGCTCTTTTTGTCCAGCACGAAACTGCGCTCAAGTTTGTCCTCGTGAACCACGAGAACACGCCACGGACTTGAGTTGCCTACCCGGACCCGGGCGAAGTCGATCCAACTCGCCCCAGATTTCATCGTGGAGACAACCTGGACGGCACCCGGCTTGAGGGTCGTGCGCTCCTGGAGCAGCGTTTCGCAGTGCTTCTCAAAAGCAGCCAGTTGGATTGTCTCCATGGCGAACCTGGCCTCACCGTCTTTGCCAACCTCTCTGATTTTCAGAACGACTACCTTTTTGCCCTCAACTTCCGCCTGCCAGACCTCGGCCGTGGCTGTGGGCGTGGCCGTGGCACCCACCAGCTCGTAAGTGGGGCCCGCCCAGGCCGCGGTCATCAAGAAGAGAAAAAGCAAAAGACATTTTCTCATGGTCTTGCCTCCTTCAAAGCCAGAGCCTGAATAGTGGCGATGTGCGGCCCCGACCGCATCCGATCGCGGCATTGGCTCAAAAAACTCATCGAATCTTCTCCAGTTGCTCGCGCAGATAAGCCTCGGGAAACTCCAGGGCCGAGTTGGGGACGCGCTCGACCTTGAGCAGTGGACGCTTGCCCTGATAGCGTTGGGGGAGCTTCTCGTCGGGCCCCACTACCTCTGCTTCCCCACAGGTATACAATCTGTTTGCCTTCAGGTTGGCCACCACCTTGAACTGGGGGCCAGATGTGTTGCGCTCACCATCGGCGCCGTAGGCCCAGGTGTAATCCACCAGCAAGAGATTGGCCACACCTCCCACGTTGTAGATCACCCAGGCGGGACTGGTATTGGGCAGGTCGATGGACTCGGTACTCCCTCCCCCGCTGAGCACCTCAAGCGACTCCCCTCCGACGTGGAAGACCCGCATCTTGCCAGACTCGCCCGGCTCGAGCGGCAGGCGCTCGAGGTTGAGTTGCAGGGTCAATCGGGCCCTGGTATCGTTTACCGCCAGCACGTCAGCGATCAATTTGCGCTGGAATTGCAGGTAGAAGATGGTGGCCGCCAGCCCCAGGGCTACCAGGGGGATCCACAGATCACCCAGGGTCGTGGAGCGCTTCTTGCGCTGGAACTCGCGCATAGGAACCGCCGTCGCACGCGGGTCCTGTCCGCGAGGTGGCTCGGGCGGCGGCTGAGTCGGCTCCATCGAGTTTACATCCCCAGAACGTGCCACCCGGCATCGACATACAGGATGTCGCCGGTGATGCCACTGGCGTAGTCGGAAAGCAGGAAGGTGCCAGCTCTGGCCACTTCGTCGACGAAGACGTTCCGGCCGAGCGGGCTGCGCTCGGCTGAAACTTTCAGCATCTCGTTAAAATTGCGGATTCCCTTGGCAGAAAGGGTCTTGATGGCTCCGGCCGAGAGAGCGTTGACGCGGATGCCCTGGGCTCCGAGATCGGCCGCCAGATAGCGAACACTGGCTTCCAGGGCCGCCTTGGCCACCCCCATCACATTGTAGTTTGGGACGACCTTCTGCGATCCGTAGTAAGTCAGGGTGAGCAGGTTCCCACCCTCGGTCATCAGAGGAGTGGCTCGGCGGGCCATAGCGACCAGTGAATAGGCGGAAGTGTCCAGGGCCACTCGAAACCCTTCACGCGAGGTGTCCACGAAACGCCCATCCAGGTCCTCGCGCTGGGCGTAAGCGATGGCGTGCAGGACAAAGTCGAGCTTCCCCCACTTGCGGCCCGCCTCCGCGAACACGGCGTCGAGCTCCTCGTCGTTGTTGGCATCGCAGGGAAGGATCAAACTCGCTTCCAGGCTCTCGGCCAGGGGGCGCATGCGTTTTTCGAGCGCCTCGTTGAGGTAAGTGAAACCGAGCTCAGCGCCCTGACGGTGGGCTTCTTGCGCGATTGCCCAGGCGATGGACATGTTGTTGGCCACCCCAAAAACAAGGCCCCGCTTATTTTCCAAGAGCTTCATAGGAACGTCCTCCAGAGAGATGGGCACGTTCCTTCGGGGGAGGGAGAATTAGTCCTCGAAGTCCTCAGGATCGGCAAAGAGCAGGCAACTGCCAGCGGAGAGCACCTCCAGGCACTCTTCCAGCTCTGGAATCCGAGCCCGGTCGAGCGGCAGCATCACCGTCTCTCCGAGGGGCGACTCCACCTCTACCTGGTACTGCCCTTCGGGCACCCGCAGCAGACCCTGGATACGGCTTGGAGCCACGGCGCACTGGCCCGAGATGCGAACGAAGACCCCGATGCGGGTTGCCCGGTCAAGCGCGTCCTCGAAACTGCGGCTGTCAAGATCAGGCAGCAACCCTCGCACGGTGGCCCAGTAGATCACGTCGCCACGGCCATCGAGATAGAGAATCTCTTCGGCTTCCACGCGGGTCCAATAGTCGGGAGCGGTGCGAAGAAGCGTCGGCTTCATTTTCACCCGCCCGTGGAGTTTCAACCCATCCACGGTATCATCCAGGGCTCCGAACCAGATCTTGCGACCGGGATAGCGGTCAGTTTGTGTAACTTGGACCACGGCTCACCCTCCCGATATTTTCAGCGTCGCCACATTACTGGAAAACTGTCCCGAGATCCTGCTAATTTTGCGAGAAATTTTAACAAATCGATCCGGAGGACCGGAAAGCTCTCCGGGAGAACGGCCCGAAACCAGGTGAAGTGCTCAAAGTTCTGGAGGGACCGGCGCCTCCGGACAGATCCAGGTCCGAAGGCGCCCCTCGAAGGAGCGGCAAGACAGCCGTCACCTGACGCTCAAAACGATGTCCGACGCCATTTCTACTTACCTCGACCAGCATCGAGAGTCGTTCTTGCAAGGCCTGAAGGAGCTTCTGGCCATCCCCTCGGTTTCCACCCAGTCCGAGCGCAAAGCTGATTTGCTGCGCTGTGCTCGCTGGGTGGAGGAGCGCTTGCGCGAGCTGGGCCTGGACGCTCGCCTGGAGCAGACTCCCGGGCATCCGGCCGTGGTGGCTCATGGCCCGGTCGTGGATGGCAAGCCGCGGGTACTCGTTTATGGGCACTACGATGTGCAGCCAGCCGATGAGATCGAGCTGTGGACCACCCCTCCTTTCCAACCGCGAGTTGAAAATGGTCGAATTTATGCTCGGGGAGCCTGCGACAACAAGGGACAGTTCTTTGCGCACATTTGTGCTATTGAGACGCTGCTCAAGGGGGGAGGCGGTTTGCCAGTCAATCTGACCCTCCTGATCGAAGGGGAGGAGGAGATCGGAAGTCCCCACCTGGTCGAGCTCCTGAAACGCTTGAAAGGCGAGAGCCCTCCGGAGCTGGCGGTGGTGTCCGATACCAGCACCTCCATCAAAGGCATTCCCACCATTCACTACAGCCTGCGCGGGATCGTGGTTTTCGAGGCTCACCTGCGGGTGGCCCATCGCGATGTGCATTCTGGCGTCTACGGAGGGACTCTTCCCAACGCCATTCATACGCTGGCAGCCATGGTCGCCGCTCTGCACGACGAGTCCAACCGTGTAACTGTGCCAGGCTTCTACGATGGCGTGCTGGAAGCCGAAGATTGGGAGCGCGAGTCGCTCTTCAATCTTCCTTTTGACGAGGACGCCTACCAGAGCTGGCTGGGTGCCCACCTGCACGGCGAGCACGGCTTTACCACCAATGAGCGACGCTGGTTTCGTCCCACCCTGGAGTGCAATGGCATCACCGGGGGCTACCAGGGCGAGGGCAGCAAGACGATCGTGCCCGCGACTGCCAGCGCCAAGTTCAGTGCACGGCTGGTGGCCGACCAGAATCCGGCCCACCTCATGGAGTGCCTGCGCCAGTGGTTCGTGGGGCAGTGCCCGGCCTGGGCCGAGCTCGAGTTCGTGCCTGGTGACAGCGGACACCCTTATCTCTTGCGGCGCGAAGGGCGCCACGAAAAACTGTTCGAGGCTGCTCGCCAGGCCGTTCGAGTCGGTTTCGGGGTAGAGCCACTCTTCAGTCGCCACGGCGGGGCGATTCCCATCGTCTCCGACTTCCGCAGCGTGCTGGGGGTGGATACCCTGCTGTTAGGCCTGGGCAACCCCGATGACGGCATCCACTCACCCGACGAAAAGTTCGAGCTGCGTCACTTCTTCGGGGGAATCCGGGCGGCCACCGAGCTCTATCGCCTCCTGGGTCTGAGCTCAGGGGGGGGTGACGGCCTGTAGCATCCCGTCCGAGAAGCCAACCAGCACCAGCTCTCCCCAGGCCAGGGGGCCGGCAGTGGGGATGCCGCGCAGGGGGACTTCCCCCAGCATCTGTCCGCTAGCAAGAGCCAGTGAGACCAGCTCTCCCTGACCGGTGATCAGTTGCACCCGATCTTTGACCAGGGTCAGAGGGGCGGCGATTCCGGATTCGAACTCCCTTCTCCAGAGGATGCCGCCGGTTCGTCGGTCCAGGCAATAGGCGGCGGTGCGACTGGCAACCAGCAGTCGGTCTTCCAGTACCAGCGGAATGACGGGTGAGCGCCCGGTGCCGCCGCCAGGAGATCGGCTCCGAAGAGAAAGCTTCCAGAGTCGCACGGTGCGCTCCGGATCGGCTCGAAAGGCATACAGCGAGCCGTTGACGGTGGAGACGTAGAGCCGGTCGTCGCGAGCGACCACATCGGCTCGAATATCCTCTCCCAGATCAATCGTCTCTTTGCGACGCAACGTTTCGCTGGCCACGCGGTGGAGGCGGCCACGGATGGATCCGACGAACAGTGAGTCCCCCGCCAGGGCTGGCCGACTCCAAAACTGGTCCGTCTGATTCAGGCCCTGCAACTCGGTCTGTCCCAGCGGCTGCCCGCTGGCGTCAAGCTTACAGAGCGTGCCGCTGAGCGAGACCAGCCAGATCCGGTTGGAGCCGACTGCGGGAGGGGCTTTGTTCTGCCAGGGCGGACGGTCCCCCGACGGGAAGCGGGGTCCCAGCCAAAAAAGGACTTCCCCGGTTTCGATGCGGAGCGCGATCAGGGCTGCCGCGTTGGGGACCACATAGGCCGCATCCTGAGTGACAACGGCCGGGCTCCAGATGGATCCGGCCAGGTCTCTCTTCCAGAGAAAGGTTCCTGGCACCACATCCACGGCGTGCAGATAGCTGCCAAAGTCCGACCCGACCAGGGCCACGCCCTGCTCACTCACGGCCAGGCTGCGCACCGGGAAAGGCAGCTTGTAACTCCAGCGCAGCGAGCCGGGCGGCTCTTGGGCCTGCGCGACCCAGGCCAGCACCAGAAGAAGGGCTCCAAACCGCCTCATTGGAGCCCTTTCGCACAAGATCCCGCGACCCCCTCCGCCAGCCGCTGCCCGAGTTTTCCCGTCAGGAGGGTGTTCTCTTTTTGCGGAGAAATAAATTCAATATCTGCCAGGAGGACCTACAGAAAAACTGGGGTTGCGCCCGGACCGAGCGGGGCATACAATGAGCCAACTGTGAAAGGTTTCAAGCCTGATGAAGGGCAGGACACCTTTCTTGGTCGTCGAATGGCCTGCGGACTTTTGCGTAGTGACGGGCTTTCCGCCGATCTCTGGAGTTGACCGATGAAGAAGAAAATTAGCCTCGCCCTGGTGGTTGCCATGCTCTCCATGAGCTTGCCCCTGGGGGCGTTGGCCCAAGAGTTGCCTGGTGGCGGAGCATCCGACATTGTTGCCGCCGAGGAAGAAGCGGTCCCGGCTCAGCCCGCTCCTGACGGCACGGATGGGGGCGGCGAAACTCCGGTTCCTCAGCCTGCAGAGGCTGAGGGTGGCGCTCCTCCCCAGCCGGCCGAAGCAGAGGGCGGCGCGCCACTTCCGTCGCCGGACGGCGAGGGTGCGCCTCAGCCGGCAGAAGGTGAGGGCGCTGCGCCGGGAGGCGAAGGAAACGCGCCCCCCACGGAGAGCCCAGCGGCCGACAGCCTGCCCGAGGGCACCTATCGTTTCAGCGGTCAGGTCCTGTTGCTCGAGGACGAGAAACTCAGCGTGCGCGGTAAGGCTGCCGATGGCAGCGAACGGGACATGATCTTCCTGGTTTCTCCCGATAGCCAGTTAGCCGAGGGACTCAAGGCAGGTGACACGGTCTCTGTCGTCTTTACGCTGGGGGCCAATCGCGAGATGATCGTCTCGTCAGCTCGCTACGCACAGGCACCGCTGGGCCGCGACATCCTGCCGGTGGATTCGGCCGCCGTGGCTCCGGGCTCTGAGGAGACCCCCACCCCCGGAGCAGAGGAGCAGCCACCTGAGTCCGCCGCTCCTCGCGTGGTCAACATCGAGATCGAGGGCAATGCCCAGGTCCCCACCGAAGAGGTGCTGCAGGTCGTCTCGACTCGTATCGGTGACCCGGTGCTCGAGCCTCGTCTGCGTCGTGACATGCAGGCGATTTTCGATCTCGGTTACTTCACCGACGTTCGCCTGGATACACGTGGCGCTCCCGGGGGAGTGCGACTGATCTTCCGGGTGCTCGAGAATCCGATGGTCAACCAGGTGGTCATCAGTGGCAACCAGGTGGTTCCCACCGAGAAGATCGCCGAGTTGATGGAGACCCGGGCGGGCAAGATTCTCAATACTCGCACACTGCACGCCGACATTCAGAACATCAACAAATACTATAACGAGGACCTCGGCTATCTGCTCACCCCGACCCACGTGATCGACTTGAAGTGGGGCGAGGGGACCCTCGCTCTCACCATCAAAGATGGCATGCTGGTGCAGTCCGTGAGTATCGAGGGTGTGACCGTTTTCCCTGAGCAGGAGGTCCGCTCGCTGGTTCAGACCCGAGTCGGTGAGCTTTTCAACCAGAAAACCATCAAGGAAGACAGCGCTCGCGTTGCCGAGCTGTATGAAAAGAACGACTATATTCTTGATACTATCCGTCCGCGGCTGGATCCCGATCAGGGAGCGGTGACCCTCAAAGTACTCGAGGCCGTGGTGGAAGAAATTCGGGTCGAGGGCAACACCAAGACCGAGACCGACACCATCACCCGGAATCTGCGCACCAAGCCCGGTGAGGTCTTGCAGCGACGCAAGATTCAGAAAGACCTCGAGCGTCTCAACAACCTGGGCTACTTCAAGAAAGTCAATATCGAGCCTGAGCCCGGCACCGAGCCGGGCAAGGTAGTGCTTGTTCTGGCTGTGGAAGAGCAAAAGACGGGTCTGGCTACCATCGGGGTGGGTTATGCCGGTGGCGGCTCGGGCGCTGTGCGACCCGGCATCACCGGTGCCATCTCTTTCTCCGACCGCAACCTGTTTGGCCAGGGCAAGTCGGTCAGCGTCCAGTGGCAGAGGGGTGCCAACATCAGTGCCCTGGGCCTGAGTTACTTCGATCCGGCCATCAACGACAACCAGGACTCCATCGGCATCTCCCTGTTCCTCAACGAGGTTTCCGGGCTGCGCCAGCCGGTCATCGGCGGTAATCCCGATCAGTTTGCCCTGTATGATGATCGCCGCTATGGCGGCACGATCACCTACGGACACCCCTTTACAGACGACTTCCGCGGCTTCTTGACCTTCCGCCGCGAGACGATCGAGATCACTCAGGATCGAGAGTCGCTCTTCGTGCCCGTGGGCATTGGAAGTGGTGATCTGAACAGCCTGGCCGTCTCGGCCCTTTACGACACTCGTGACGACGTTTTCAATCCGACCGTGGGCAACTTTGCCAATGGCTCGGTCGCCTTAGCCGGTCTGGGTGGGGATTTCAGCTACACGAAGCTGGTCGCCGAGGGCCGCTCCTACATTCCGTTCGGCACCAACTCGACCCTGGCCATGCGAGCCTGGGCCGGAATGCTAAACGGGACCGCCCCGATTTCAGAGTACTTCTTCGCTGGCGGCACGGACACGCTGCGTGGCTACCGTGAGAACGCTTTCTTCGGAACCCGCTTCGTCGTGCTGAACGCTGAGTACCGCTTCGGAATCGGCCGCATCAAGTTCTTGCGTGGGGCCGTGTTTGCTGACGCCGGCAACGCCTGGACTCCGGGGGTCACCTCGGGGGCCCTGAAGGCCGATGTCGGAGCCGGTCTTCGCATCGTATTCCCCAGCCTCGGACTGGGCGTCATCCGCATCGATTACGCCTTCGGAGAAGACGGCGGTCGGGCCAGCCTGGGCATCGGCCAGTCGTTCTGAAAAACTCCGGCTGGCCTGGGAACTTTTTCAAGTCCTTCTGCGTCCGTGGCTGTGACGGTTGACAGCCGAGCGGAAAAGGTTAGACTACCGATAACCCAAAGCTCACCCGCGTGTGAGACATCGTTTCTGGCGGGCGGCGGCGCCGAAGCCCCAGGCCCTTGAGGAGGTCCCTTTCGCATGCAAGACGGAGAAACCACGATGACTTCCACCTCGTCCGGTGGAGGCTCCAATAAGGTCCCTTTGATCGCAGGCTTTGTCCTGCTGCTGGTGGCCATCGCCGCCGGTTGGTTCGTGCTCAGAAGCGGCGGGGTTGGCTCGCCCATTAAGAAGGTGGCCTCGCTCGACTCGGACGCTATCTACCAACTCGAGGATTTCACCAGGGCGCGCGAGCATCTGGACAAGAAGAACGCTGAATACACAAAGAAACTGGAAGAGTTTGCCGCCACCCAACCGCGCAACGAGGAGGGGGCCCGCAAGGTGCGCGAGAAGGCTTCCGAGCTCGAGATGGAGCTCCAACAGGAGCGAAACAAGACCCTTCAACCGTTACAGACCCGCGCCGAGGCGGCTATCGCCATCGTGGCTCGCAACAAAAATTACAAGGTCGTGCTGGACAAGCGCATCGTTGTGTATGGGGTTGAGGACATCACTGAGGATGTCAAGTCTCAATTCACCTCCAAGACCGAGCTCAAGCTGCCGGCCGAGGATGACACCAAGGACTCGCCTATCGCTTACTTCGACCAGGATGTCGTGCGTAACCTGAAGGCCTTCCAGGAGGTGGATCTCAAGCTCGCCGCCCTCAAGAATGAGCTGGGTGAGGAGTTTCGGAAGAAAGCCCAGGGCCGCAGCCAGCAGGAGGTGGAGAATCTCCAAAAGGAGCTGATGATGCGCATGGAAGCTCGTCAGGAATCCGAGGTTGCCCCCCTCGTGCAGGCTGTCAATCAGTCGGTTACCGAGGCGGCTGAGACCAACAACGTGTCGCTGGTGCTCGACAAGGTGCACGTCATGTATGGAGGGCGAAACCTCACCAACGAAGTGGTGGAGACCTTCCTGAAGAAGACCGGCAGCAAGGGCACCTCGGCCGGCAACACCAAGGCTCCCGGCAGTCCGTAAGGAGGCAAGGTCATGCACAACACTCTGCGATCCGCATGGTTGCGTTGGGGGAGCGGGCTGGCTCTGGTTTCGGTGCTCGCCTCAGGTGCCTTTCTGGCGACTCCGGTGGGGGCTCAAGATCAGCAGGCGGCGGTGCGCGAGGCCCTGGGTGGCACGCTGGGCGTGGTGGATTACTCCAACCTGCTCAAGGCCCATCCTGACTACGAGCGTTTGAGCCAGCTCGACCAGCAGCTCGCCGAGCTCAAGCAAGAAATCGAGTTCGCGCCGATGCAAGACCGTGACGACCTCCTGCGATCCGCCCAGGAAAAGTACAAAAAAGAGCTGATGAGAGCCCAGGCCGAGATGGAGGCCGAGCAAGCAGCCATCGCGGCTCAGATGGCCGGCCTCTCCGACCAGATGAAGGCCCGGCTTGATGCCGAGGCGGCCAAGGGCTCGGCCGAGATGCAGCGAGAGCTCGAAGCCTACATCAAAAAGAACGCTCCCGAGGCGGCCGCCCCGGCCGAGCCGGTCAACATGCCGGCACCTCTCAGTGAACAACGGAAAAATCTCTTGCTTCTGCGAGAGCGCAAGGTTCAAGCCATCAAGCTTGAAGTCGAAAAAGTGCACCGCGATCAGCGCGAGGCCGAGAGGGCCCGCATCGACTCGGAGATCGCCGCCTACGAAGACGAGATCATGAAGACCCATCAACAAGAGAAGCTGAACCTTCAGCTGAAAGTTCAGGTGGCCAAGGACGAGGCCGAGCAGGCCGACCTGCAGGCCCAGCTTGAGGCGATCTCGGACGAAGAAGAGCGGCTCAAGGACGCCAAGCGGGCCGAGCTCGAGGGTCTTTTCAAGACCTTCCGGGCCGATTCCGAGGCCCGCCAGGCGGCCGAAACAAAAGCCGCAATCGACAAAGTCAATCGCGAGGTCGAAGGGCAGATCGGGGCTCTGCCTGCCAGCTCGGGTGACGCTCCCCCGGCCCCCCGCCCCAAGCAGCCCACCATAACACCGGAAATCAAGGCCATGATCGCCAAGAAGCAGGATGAGTTGCGCTCCAAGATGGAGGCCGAAGCAGCGGTCGCTCGCCAGAAGATGGAAGCCGAGCAGGGCGCGGCCGTGGCCCGGCTCAAGACAAAGTCTGAGGAGCTGAAAGCCCGCATCGAGAAACAGCAGGAAGAGCTGAAGAAGGCCGTGCAAACCAATGCCCGGGAGGGTCTCTCAGCGGCGACCAAAGAAAAGATCAAGGTGCTCGAAGAGCAGCGCGAGAAGCTCCAAACCCAGCGAAGCGAGCTTTTCGACAAGATGGTGGCGGACCTCAAAGGCGACATCGGCGAGGTGGCAAAAAAACAGCAGATCGACATTGTGATCGGCACTTACGTTGAGAATCGTGGCTGTGTCGATCTGACCGACTATGCGATGGTCGCCATCAAGACCAAGGCCAGGCCCGAATCGCCCTAGGAGGATGTCTATGAAACGCACTGCATGGTTGGGGGTGGCGCTGGGGCTGGGGATGATGGCTCTAGTCGGCTGCGGTCCCACGGGCAAATTGACCACCGGAACGGTGAACACCGTTTCGCTGGTGCAAAGCGACCCGGATTATCAGAAAATGGCCAGCGACTACGCCAGGGCCCGGGTCGAGTTGCAGAAGAAGATCAACAATCGCATTCGCGAGGCCGGCGGCCCGAGCAATCTGAGCCAGACCGATCTGAGCAAGTTCCGCCAGATGAATGCCGAGTTGGACAAGAAGTGGTTCACGAAGACCCAGGAGTTCCTCAAGACCCGTTTCGCGCACATCAGCGACGCGGCCGAGGCAGTCAGCAGGGATAAGGGCATCGACCTCGTCCTGGTAGACACGCCTGGCTATCCCACCGTGGAATACGGCGCGGTAAGCATCACCCAGGACCTGGAGCTGAAGCTTCAGCAAACTCCAGCGAAGGCGCCCGAGAAGAAGAAATGAGCATGACCAGAGCCGCCCTTTTGAGTCTGCTGTTGCTGGTGGCCGGTTGCGGTCAGGGCGAGCCACGCAAACTGACGGTCGGCGTCGTCAATACCGAGCGTGTGGTCAGTGAGATGCCCGAGTTTCGTGACATCAACTTGAGTTGGGCGGCTGAGACGGGAAGCTTTCTCTCCAGCATCCCAAAGTCCAAGGAAGAATTGGACCAGCGGAAGCTCAAGGAGCTCAACGACCGCATCCAGCATGCATCCAAGTCGTGGCAGGCTCGCTCGAGCAAATTCTACGAAGACGCATACCGGCGCATTACCAGTGCGTCCGAGCAGGTGGCCCGCGAGCGAGGGCTGGACATTGTGGTGATCGACACCATGCATCTGCCTGCCGTCCAGTACACGAGCGGTGAGAATGTGACCACTGATATCCTCATCAAGCTGAACCAGAAGTAGCTGCTCAACCGTGAGAGGATGTTGCCCTTGCTGAACGGCCCACCCTGGCGCCTGGCCGATCTGGCGCGAGAATTCAACACGTTCACCAGCCAGCCCGAACTGACCGTCAACTGTCTGGGAGCCCGCCCGGGGGGGCTGGGGCCTCCTGGCAGCTCAGGTGGCGATGCCACCGTGGGAGTCGATTTCCAGGGCGACGAGGAACTCTACCAGCGTCTCAAGGACCGGCTCACCCTGGTCCCGGGAGCAGCTGTTTCAGCCGAGGCCTGGTTGGGCGAAGGGGTCAGCGTCGGAGCCGGGGCCGTGGTCGAGCCCGGTGCCCGACTGGGTGACCGGGTAATGATTGGACCCTGCTGTTTTGTCGCCGCCGGCGTTGAGGTGGGCGAGGAATGCTTGCTTGAGCCGGGGGCCGTGCTGATGCAAGGAGTGCGTCTGGGTCGCCGGGTCCGCGTGGCCTCGGGTGCCATTCTGGGCAGCGACGGTTATGGCTATGTAGTGGACCAGGGCCGGCATCTCAAGATTCCGCAGGTCGGTCTGGTGGAAGTCGGAGACGATACAGTGATCGAGTCGGGTGTGTGCATCGACCGAGCCACCACCACGATCACGCGGATCGGCCGAGAGGTGAGAATAGGCAGCCTGAGCCAGATCGGTCACAACGTCCAGGTCGGCGATCGGACCGTCATCGGCGAGCAGGTGGGCTTGCCCGGCTCAGCCCACATCGGGCAGGATTGCCGCCTGGGCTGGCAGAGCGGAACTCTTGGTCATGTGGAGCTTGGTGACGGGGTCGAGCTCTTGCCCCGCTGTGGCTCGATGCGCAAGAAAGTGCCTCCGGGCTCGGTTCTGGCCGGATATCCAGGGCGGGACCGGCAGGAAGCGATCGAAGTGTACGCCGCCCTGCACCGGCTGCCTCAGGCCCTCAAGGAATTGGAGCGACTGCTGGGAGATGGCCGGTGAGGGTCCGGGCTCTGGTTATGGTTGTCCTTTGCTTTCTAGCCCTGCCCGGCCGGGCCCAGGAAGTAACTCTGGGTGATCGAGTCGTGATGCGACTGGAGAACGCCGAGCAGGCTGAAGCCGTGACCCGGCGCATCGAAACGCAACTCGAGCGAGGGGCAGACCCTGCCGGCATCAAGGTCGTCAAAAGCAAGAATGGTGCCACGATTGTCTGGGGTGGAGCGGTGATCGTTGAGGTCAACAAAAGCATGGCTGCAGCCAACCAGAGCGACCCCCTCAAGCTGGCTCTGCGCTGGGCCAACAACCTGCACGAGCTGGTGGCCGACGGGCTGGTGCGGTTGTCACCCGGTCGGGTGATCATGCCCATCGGCGAGGCGCGTTCGATCGAGGTGACCGGCCTGGCCGAGGGGCCCATCGAGGTGGAGGACGCGAACGGGGTAGTGCAAGCCGTGGTCGATGAAAGCGGGCTTTTGACCCTGACCGGCGCGCGGGTGGGCAAGACCCGTTTGAAGGTCCGTCGAGGCCAGGGCCAGGCCTATCTCTTCGTGCACGTCAAGGACTGGGCCGGCACCCTGCCCGAGGTGGTCAACGTTCAGGTGGTTGGCAATCCGGCCCCGGGCGCGGTAGTGGCCGAAGGTGTCTTGCGGGAGGCCTACGTGCAGGCCCGGGTCCGTCCGGGCTGTGTGATGAGCGTGGGGGGGGACTTAAGCGACCTGCCTTCGGTCCCGCGCGGCCAGATGATGAGACTGACCGTGCCCATCAAGATCGAAGGGGGCGAGGACTACTATCCGGTCTCGAGGAGCCTACCGGTGGTGGTGAACAGCCTGGACGTCGAGCCGGTCGAGGCCAATCTCCTGCTGGTCTCAAATCGCCCCGAGTCGGTTGACGTGGATGGGGTTCTGCTGCAATACAGGTTCAGCCAGAAAGAGCCCAGCCGACTGATGTACAGCCACAAGAACATCTCCAAGGGCAAGCGCAACCTGTGGGTCAATCTGGAGAACCCCAACAACCAGCCAGTCAAAGTTCTGGTCAACACCCTCTCCGCCGGTCCGAGTCGCAACGAGGTTCTGGTGGGGCATACCTCGGCCACGCGCTTTCTCGAGCAGGAGGGGGACGGGGCTGGATATGTGCTCACCGTTCCACCCCGAACGAAGCTGGAGCTGGCCGCCCATGAAGTGGGTACCCAGGCTCTGGTGACCGGCTTTGCCAACCTCCGCATTTTGGAAGGCGAGTCTCTGGAAGTCGAGGTGCGCACCGAGCTGGCCCCCAGTTTCAACGATGGCAAGAAGCTGGCCCACCTGGGCGCCCCCTTCAACCCTTTCAAGATTCATCCCCACGGCGTCTTTGCCCAGCCTTCCTTCGAGGAAGAGCTTGAGTTTCGCACCGGGGGAGCCCCGGCCGGGGTGCGTTTCGGAGAAGATCCCTGGCTGATCGACTTCGAGACAGGGCTGCCCAACACGGGGAACTTCGGCGTGTTTTACCGGCTGGAAACCACTTTGATCAATCCGCGACCCTTTCCGGTCCGGGTTGGTCTCTATTTTCTGCCTTTGAACGGACCCGCCGCCGGGTCGTTTCTGATCGACGGCAAAGTCTACGAGACCCCTTTTCGCAAGCCGCAGGGCGCTCCACCGAGCCTGGTTCGCCACTTCGACCTGGGCCCGGGCGAGAAGAAGGTCGTACGTCTGCTGACTTTCCCCGAGGCCTCCTCAAGCTACCCGGCCGAGTTGCAATGGCACGACGTGACGGGACGGGGCGAACCCACCACCTCGGGTCCTCTACAAGCTCCAGGGGGGACCGAATGGAAGTGAGCAGGCCTCAGCAAACACTGGCTGCCCCGGTGCGCTTCGAGGGAGTGGGCATTCACCTTGGCCAGCCGGCCCGGATCGAGGTGTTGCCGGCTCCCGTCGACTCGGGTCGCCTGTTCGTGAGTCAGGGCCAGGAGATTCCCGCCCTGCACGAACGGGTCAGCTCAGTCGAGCGCTGCACCGTGCTCTCGGCCGGGGAGGTTTCGGTCAGCACCGTCGAGCATTTGCTGGCCGCCTGCGCGGGCCTGCAACTTGACAATCTGCGTATCCTGGTCGACGGCCCCGAGGTGCCCATCCTGGACGGCTCCGCAATGCCCTTCGTGAAGGCCTTCCTGGCGGCCGGCGTCGTCTGCCAGGAGCGGCCCGCCCGCCGGCATGTGTTGACGCGACCTCTCTTTGTGCACGATAAGAACGCCCTGGTGCTGGCTCTACCCGCCACCGAGACGCAGCTGGAGTATTCCCTGCATTATCAGCACCCGATGATCACTTACCAGCAGGTCACTCACACGTCAACCCCGGAGAGCTTCCTCTCAGGACTAGCTCCGGCCCGCACCTATGCCTTCATGGAGGAGGTTGAGGGCCTGCTCGAGAGGGGTCTGGCCAGAGGGGGAGACCTGTCCAACGCTCTGGTGATCCGTTCCGATGGCTACACCTCAGCGCTTCGTTTCCCCGACGAGCCCGTGCGTCACAAGTGTTTGGACCTGGTGGGGGATCTGGCCCTGCTTGGCTACGATCTGCTGGCCCGGGTGGTGGCGGTCAAGGCTGGCCACCGCCTGCATGTCGAGCTGGTGGGCAAAGTACTGAAGGAGGACTCGACCGATGTTGGAGATCAGCGAAATCAGGAGGAGGTTGCCCCACCGCTACCCATGCCTGCTCTTGGATCGGGTTCTGGATCTTGACGAGAAACGAGCTATCGGCTACAAGAACGTCACCATCAATGAACCCTTCTTTCGTGGTCATTTCCCGCATTTTCCTGTTATGCCAGGGGTCCTGCAAATCGAAAGCCTGCTGCAACTGGCCTGGATTTTCCTGGGCCGTGACTTTCGGGTGGTGCGCATCGACCGCCTGAAATTCCGACGCCAGGTCGTTCCGGGTGACCGACTCGACCTGCAGGTCGAGTTGATCGAACAGGAGGGTGAGCGCTTTCGGCTTCGTTGTCAGGCGCTGGTTGACGAGAAGATGGCCATGCAGGGCGATTTTACACTGGAAACATATTCAACTTCCCAGGCCGTGCCCGTGAGTGTCGCAGTGGGGCTTTCTTCAGGTGCCCTGGATGGCGGAACGGTCACAAAATCGTGAAGGATTTTAACAGGATCTCCCTGGTATCCGGCGAAGTTTTGGGAAATACTCGACCAGCAGATCTTGCGGAATTTCCGCGAGTGACAAGGGATTCGCCGTTGAGGAGCGGGGCCTCAGGACGAAGGAGGCGCAAAGTCTTGGAACCGGTCAAAGTGGGAGTGGTGGGCATCGGGAACATGGGGGTGCACCATGCCCGGGTCTATTCCGAGCTTCCCCAGACCGAGCTCGTCGGCGTCGTCGATGTCAACGAGGCCCGTGGTCGCATCTGCTCTGACCGATTTCACACTCAATTTTTCAACAGCTACGGCGACCTGTTCGAGCGAGTCGAAGCCGTCAACATCGTCGCCCCCACGATTTTTCATTACGAGCTGGCCATGGAGTTCCTGGCTCGCGACATTCACGTTCTGGTGGAGAAGCCGATCACGGTGGATCTGATTCAGGCCAAGCGTCTGGTGGATTACGCCAAGAAACGCAACCGGGTGCTTCAGGTGGGTCACCTGGAGCGTTTCAATCCAGCTGTGGGAAAGCTGCGCGAGGTGTTGGGGCGACCCATTCATCTCGAGTCGCACCGGCTTTCCTACCCGACCAACCGGAACCTGGACGTGGGGGTTGTCTGGGACCTCATGATCCACGATCTGGATATCCTCATCAACCTGGTCAATTCTCCCGTTGTGGAGATCAATGCCGTGGGCGTGTCCGTCTACTCAGACTTCGAGGACATCGCCCAGGTCCATTTGCTCTTCAAGAATGGTGCTGCCGCCAGCCTGATGGCCAGTCGGGTGAGCGGAGAGCGGCTGCGTCAACTCAAAGTCACCGAAGACTCGGGGCGGACACTCTGCCTCGACTTCATCAACCAGAATCTGTCCATTCTACGCCCACCCTCCAACGGTTACCCGATAGCTCCCGAATTTGTCCAGCTGGAGAAGAAAGAGCCGCTTCGCCTCGAATTGAGTCACTTTGCCGACTGCGTGGCCACCCACAAGACCCCGCTTGTGACCGGCGAGGATGGTAAAAGAGCTCTTGAGCTTGCGATGCAGGTTCTGGCCCGAATGAAAATCGTCAAGTCCAAGGCTCCGCTGCCGAAGGATTTGATCGCGTTGGCGGTCTAAAGTGAAGGAACTGTTCCGGCGTGTGGGCCAATTGTGCTGATGTGCAAAACCAAAGTGCGGGCACATTAGCGAGAGGAGTGGCGCTGCTCTGACGAAGGTGCATCCCTCGGCAATTGTCGATCCGGGGGCTCAACTTGGCGAGGACGTCGAGGTGGGCCCGTTCTCCATTGTGTCCGCCAACGTCAAGATCGGCCGCGGCACCCGCATCCACTCTTCGGTCGTCATCGGCGAATGGACCGAGATCGGACAGGAGAACGAAGTCTGGCCCGGTGCGGTCATCGGGGTGGCTCCTCAGGACCTTCGTTATGGCGGCGACCGTGCCTACACTCGCCTGGGCCACCGCAACATCATCCGTGAGTATGTCACCATTCATCGCGCCTATGAGCCGGAGGGCGTCACCTCCATCGGGGACGACAACCTGATTATGGCCTATACTCATGTGGCTCACAACTGCACGCTGGGTAACCAGATTGTGATCGCCAACTCAGTTGGCCTGGCCGGCCACGTAGACGTGGAAGATCAGGCTGTGCTCGGGGGAATGAGCGGCCTGCACCAGTTCGTTCGCATCGGCCGACTGGCCATGGTGGGCGGCCTGGCCAAGGTGATCCAGGATGTTCCGCCCTTCTCTCTGGTAGACGGGCAACCGGCCCGCATTTACGGGATGAACATCCGCGGCATGCAGCGACGGGGGATTCCCCGTGAGGTGCGCCATGACCTCAAGCGATGCTACCAGTTGATGTTGCGTTCCGGACTCAATCTTTCCCAGGCAGTCGACGCCATGCGCCGGACCATTCCGTCCAATAAGGAAACCGATCACCTGATTCGATTCCTCGAGAACCCCTCCCGTCAGGGCGTTTGCATTCGCCGCGAGGGCCAGGGCGTCAACGGGCGCACCCTGGCGGCCGAAGCCGCCGGGGTCTAAGGCGCGGTGCGTTGACCCCTTCAGGAGAGAGCGCGGGGGGGTTGTCTCCAGGCCCGCGCGCGCAAGGTCTGCACAGGTCAACGCGCGGGGCTTTCGCTCGAGTCTTCCCCCCACGCCCGTGAGCACGCTGGTTATCAGCACGGCCGAGCCTTCGGGCGATCTGCAGGCCGCCGCTCTGGCTGCCGAATTGAAGCGTCGTCACCCTCAGATGCGCATTCTCGGTGCAGGTGGGCACTCCATGAGGGCGGCCGGAGTGGAGGTGCTCATCGACAGCAGCGGTTGGGGGGTGATCGGTCCCGGCGCTGCCATCGGGCTGCTCCCCACCCTGATGCTGGCCTACCGGAGGATGCGCAAACTGCTGCTCGAGGTACGCCCTGACCTGCTGATCGTGGTCGACTGCCCGGCCGCCCACTACCGATTGGCGGGGTTTGCCCGGCGGCACGGGGTCAAAACAATGTATTACTTCCCGCCATCTCAGTGGACCCGCAGCGCCAAGAGGCTCCACCAGATCCACCAGCGGGTCACCAGCGTGGTGACGGCCTTTCGCTTCAATGCCGAGCAGTACCGCAAGAACGGTCTGGAAGTCCAGTTCTTCGGCCACCCCCTGGTGGACATCATCGGCCCCCCCCGACCTCTGGAGCAGGCCCAGCAAGCTCTGGGCCTGAAACCAGGCCGCTACATCGCGCTTCTGCCCGGGAGTCGCGTCCAGGAGTTGCGCTATCTGACTCCGGTGCTGCTCCGTGCTGCCGCCCTTTTGCGTCAGCGCTACCCCGACGTGGAGTTCCTGATCCCCTGCGCCACGCCCCGGCTGGCGCCCATTCTGGCCCGGCTGTTGGGCACAACGCCAACCTTTCTGCACGTCTTTCAGGGCCAGGCACGGGAGGCTCTGGCCGCCTCGCGCGTGGCCCTGATCGCCAGCGGAACGGCCAGCCTGGAGGCGGCTCTGCTGCGCATTCCCCACGTGGTTTTCTATAAAGGCGGTTCCCTGGACTGGGCCCTCTTTCGCCTGCTGCACCGCCTCAAGCTGTTGCGGGTGGACCGTTTCGGCCTGGTCAACCTGGTACTCGACCAGGACGTAATGCCAGAGTTCCTGCAAACCACGGCCACACCCGAAAACCTGGTCCGGGAGGCCATTTCGCTCTTCGAGGAGGGACCCGAGCGCGAGCGCATGCTCGAGTGCCTGGATCGAGCTCGCGCCTCGGTGGGTGAGCCTGGCGTGGTCGGCCGGGTGGCCGACCACGTCGAAAGGCTCCTGCAGGGTCGTTAATGTGCTCGCACTTTGGTCTTGCACTTCAGCACAATCTGACGAACGCGCCGGAACTGCGTTCCTGCGCGTTGTAAAGTGATGCGCTCAACAGATTGCCTGGTGGGCAGGATGGGCCAGGGAGCGCTGGTCGACAAGCGGCTGCAAATGCACTACATTGCTTGCGATGCCCGATATCATCATGACCTCGAATTCGCCAGGCGAGCTCTCCTCGTGGGTGCGCGTCACCAGCCAGGCCCTGCTGGCTCGCCAGGCCGATTTGCGCCTGCACGTGGCTCTGGTTCCCTGTCCTTATGCCACCGGCCGCGAAATGGACTATGCTGGCGAGTTGCCTGGCTTGACCAGCGTCCTGGCTCCCCGGGAGACTCTGCGCCTGTTACTGGGGCTTCCTGGTTTCCGGCCCTCCAGGCAGGCCGTTGTCGTCTTTCTGGGCGGGGAATTGTGGCAGGCCGGCCGCCTGGCCCACCTCTGGGGCGTGCCCGGACTGGCCTACTCGGTACGACCAAGCCGCCAGGCCCGTGCTTTCGAACGTGTGGCCGTGCCAGGTCCAGAGCTGGTCGCCCCCCTTGTGGCGCGCGGGGTGGCCCCTGAGCGCATCGTCTGTGTAGGAGATCTGATGGTGGACGGCGTGTCCCTGCCCGAGAGTCGGGAGGATGCACGCCAGGTGCTGGGCCTGGCAATCGACCGGCCGGTGCTGGGACTTTTCCCGGGCTCGCGCTCAGTCCACCTGCGGGCCGCCCTGCCGCCCTTTCTCCGCGTTGCTGAGAAGCTGGCCAGCAGTCACCCGGAGTTTCAGTTCTTGCTGGCTCTCTCGCCCTTCGTCAGTCTGGCGGCTGCGCAACAGGCACTGGATCATCCCATCGACCTGGGATTGGAGCGCAGCTCGGGTCGGTTCGGTCGCCGCAGCCTGAGAACTCGGGCCGGCCTGGAGGTCGTGGTGACCCAGGGCAGGCCCCACCAGTCGATGGGAGCTCTCGATCTGGCCCTGACCATCCCGGGCACGAATACGGCTGAGCTCGCCTGCGCTGGATGCCCGATGGTGTTGGTTCTGTCGAATCGCGCCCCGCTCCCGCGCGGAGGCCCGGGAGGGCTGCTCGACCTGATGCCTCTCGGGGCCTGGAAGGAACAGCTCCGGCTGAGAGAGTATTTGAGGTTTCCCCACGGTGTGGCGCAACCCAACCTCAGGGCCGGGCGCAAGCTGGTTCCCGAGGTGGTCTTGCAGGATTCACTGGAGCCGTTGATAAGCGTTCTGGAGGAGCTGGCTCGAGATTCCGAGCGTCGAGCGCGACTCTCCCGCGAGCTGCGCGCTTTGATGGGGGCTCCGGGTGCGGGGGAAAGGCTGGCAGGCCAGATTCTTGAGATCCTCGGTTTGCCCCTGGTAAAGCAGTATGCGTGAATTTGTCTTTCGTTGGAGAGGAGTCCTGGCCTCAGTCACTGCCGTGCTGGTGCTGTACTACAGCCGCCCCAGCCCGATCGGCCTGATGCTGGGTGCGAGCCTTGCTCTTGCGGGCGAGCTTCTCCGGCTTTGGGCTCTGGGATACACCGGGCTTCCCACCCGCCGACAATACCTCGACGCCCCCCGATTGATCACGGCCGGTCCCTATGCTCATCTGCGCAATCCCCTCTATCTGGGCAACCTGCTCAACGGGGCCGGGGTGGCCCTGGCGGCCACGGGAGGCATGGGCTCGGTGGGTCCCTGGGTCTTTCTGGCGGCGATCGGTATCCACACGGGCATCTACACGACCATCATCCCCCTGGAAGAGGGCTTTTTGCGCAAGCAGTTTGGCGAGATCTATGAGCAATATTACCGGAGCGTTCCGGCTCTGCTGCCACGTCTGACCGGCTGGCCCGGCGGGGAAGGCACCTTCTGTCTCAAAACGGCACTGCATTTTGAGTGGTCGACCTTCGCCTGGTTGGCCGTGGCCTGGAGCATTCTGCTCTGGAAGCTGCGCTTGACAGGGGCTATGCTGTGAGCAAGAAGAAGCGTAAGCGCAAGGAGCTCGAAGCCCAGCTGGCGCAGGAAGGCCAGGAGCAGGAGGAGGACCCCGGTGCCGTCCAGGACCAGCCAGCCCGATCGCCCGGCATCACCCCCGGCCAGCGCTTGCTTTCCATCGTGGGATTCGGCCTGTGCGGTTTCCTGGCCGCCTTCTTGACTGGCGCCAACCTCAATCCACCCGCGCCCCCCGCCCTGACCGGTCTTGCCCTGGCCTCCTGGGAGGGAGCAGTGTTGGGGAGTCGCATGCTGAACCTGGGGGCGGGTGCCCTGGCGGGATTGGGGGGAGGGCTTCTGGGGGGAGCGCTGGGCTTCTCCATCTTTCTCTCCCCTCTTGCTTTTGTCTTGAACTGGGCCGGCGGGGCGCTCGGTTGCTGGGCCCTGTTTCATGTTACTGGCTCGTTCCTGGGCGCAGCCACTGGCTGGTTGCTCGGGTCCTCGCTTCCCCTGGTGATCGGAAAGCTCTCCCGGGGTTGATGTGGCCGACCTGAGGCTGCTCTACACCAACGACATGCACGGCCGGACGGCCAGCCTGGACCTGCTGGCCCGCCAGCCAAGAGACGCTCGTACTCTGCTTCTGGATGGGGGCGATGCCCTGTGCGGCTCCAACACGGTGTATCGCCGTCACGAGCCAGCCCTGGATCAGATGCGTGAGCTGGGTTTCGCGGCCATGGCCATGGGCAATCGCGAGCTCCATTACCTGCGCCGGGTCATGGGTTGGCGCCGAGACCAGCGTCGTTTTCCCCTGCTGGCCGCCAACCTGGTCGACCTGCGCAACCCCCATCACGATCTCTGGCAGTCGGTGCTGGAGCTTCAAGTTGAGGATCTGAAAGTGGGGCTGATCGGGGCCACGGTGGTGCAGTATCCTCACGACTCGCTCTGGGAACGGCTTTTCGGGCTCCGATTCTTTCAGCCCGAGGATTGTCTGCCCCAGCTGGTGGAACAGATGCGACCGCGTTGTGACCTGCTCTTGCTGCTTTCCCATCTGGGATTTGAGGTGGATTGTCGGATCGCGCCCCGACTGCCTGGAGTGGACCTGATCTTAGGGGCCCACAGCCACACCGTGCTGGAAGAGCCCCATCGGGTGGGAGGAGTGCCCATCGTGCAGGCCGGGAGCCACAGCCGCTATCTGGCCGAGTTGCGTCTGGGGTCAGGGATACTCGAGTATCGATTGCACTCCCCGGCTCTGGTGGCCTGAATGCGTCCCCGGGTGCTGTTCGTCTCCAACGGCGCGGGAGAGGATGCGATCGCCAGCTTGATCGGCTCGCGTCTGAGCCGGGTCGAGGCTGAAGCCATGCCCACCGTGGGTCAGGGAGCCGCGTATCAGGGCGTGTTGCCGCTGGTTGGCCCGCGCCAGGCTCCGATGCCCAGCGGAGGACTGGTCAACGATTCTCCGCTCAGTCACATCACCCGCGACCTTCGAAGTGGTCTCTTAGCCCTGCTCTTGCGTCAGTTCCAATTTTTGCGCCGGGTGCGGCGCCAGTACCAGCTCTTCGTGGTGGTGGGAGATGTCTTTGCTCTGCTCAACGCGTTTGCCGGGCTTCGCCCTCTCCTCTTCATCGGCACGGCCAAGTCGATCGTCCACCACCGTTACTCCTGGCTCGAGCGACTGGCCATGCGACAGCTGGCTGATCGGGTGCTGACCCGCGACGAGCCGACCGCTGCTGACCTGCGTCGAGCGGGCGTTCGGGCGGCCTGGGTGGGAAACCCGATGATGGACGCTCTGGAGCCTGCTGGCATCGATCTGCCGCTCAATGGCGAGCTGCCCTGGATAGCTCTCTTCCCGGGCAGCCGGGTGGAGGCCTACGCGGAACTGGCCCGGATGCTCGAAGTCTACGCGCTCCTCTGGCAGGGAGGGGACCGGGCGCGGGCTGTGGTGGTCGTGGCTGACAGCCTGCAACTGGAGCGACTTGTTCCCCCCGGCTGGCAGTTGAAAGCTCATTCGTCCGAGCGTGGCCTGGTGGGCGAGCTGGGCCGGGAGGGAATGCCCCCCGTACTGCTGGTGCGGCGGGTCCTGGGGGATGTGCTGGCTCACTGCCAGGTCGTGCTGGGACAGGCCGGAACGGCCAACGAGCAGGCCGCCGGCAAGGGGTTGCCGGTACTTGCCTACGGGCCCGGCGGCGAGAAGAGGATGAGCTGGTACCGCTTCCGCCAGAAGGGCCTGTTGGGGGAGGCGGTGGAGGTGGTGGAGGACCGTCCCGAAGTCATTGTCGCCGCCCTGTCCAGGCTGCTGCGCGACCCTGAGGAGCGTCACCGACGCGGTGCAGTGGGGCGTGAGCGCATGGGTCCTCCTGGGGGAGCGGCCCGGATGGCGGCCTGGATCGAATCGCTGGCCCACGGCCAGCCGCCTCATTGAAGCGGATCGGCGCCTTCCTGGGCCTGCTGGCCGTGGGCTGGGTGGCGGCCTGGCTCATCCCGGGCCTGATTCTGGGCCAGCCCACCATTTTACTCAGTCGTCACGGGCCGCGTGAGTGGAAGGATGGCTATTTGATTGCTCTCTACTGCTGGCTGCTCTTCAGCACCTCCTTCAGCTGGCGGCGCTGGGGTCCACAGCCGGGCTCGGCCACTCTGGCGTTGCGCCCGGGTTGGGTGCGTCTGTTCACTGCCGGACTCTTGCTGGGCATCGGGATGATCGTGGGCTCGCGGCTGATCTTGACCCTCTTCGGTCGCTGGACCCCACCTCCCGATCCCCAGCTTTTAGCGGCGCTGGTCGCCGCGCCGCTCATGGCCATCGCCGAGGAGGTCGTGTTTCGCGGCTACCTGTTCCAGGTGGCCCGCGAGGAATGGGGCAAACCGGCCGCCTATCTGGGCGTGAATCTCTTCTTTGCGGTTCTCCATCTGTTTCGCCCCGGGACAACCGAGTGGAAACTGGCCTTCGGGGTATCCCTGGTGCTGGCCGGCATCTTCCTCTCCCTTCTGGTGGAACGCACCGGCTCGCTGTGGATGGCCATCGGGGTCCACACGACCTGGGTTTTCATCCAGATCGTCGACCCGCCTGGCCGGTTGGACAGCTCCTGGTTCTGGGGCCTGTCAGGCGATCCGCTCTCGGGGATTCTGGGCTGGATCCTGCTGGCTCTTACCTGCGGACCCTTTTTAGGCCCTGCCAGAGCTCGGCAGCCTTCCCCTGAAGGGCCTTGAAGACCATCTCCTGACGATGAGGTTGGGCCGGGTCGCCCGAGTAGGTGCCCGCTTTGAGCAGGTCCTGATCGGCAACGGAGCGAGCCGCCAGCTGCACCTGAGCCCCCAGCTTCACGCCCGGCACAACCACTGACTGGGCGGCCACGACGCTGTAGTCACCCAGCTCGCAGCCGGCCAGCACCAAGCTGTGGCCCACCATCAGCACGTGGCGGCCCAACTTTGAGCCGGCTCCTACCAGGACCAGGTTATCCAGCTTGCTGCCTTCTCCGATGCTGACTCCGGCTCCGATGACGACCCGGGCGCCGGTCTCGACTCGCGGCCCCAGAACGCTTCTCGGACCCACCACCGAGTGGGGCAACAGGGAGCATCCGGAGCCAAGTCGCGCCCCCTGCTTGACAACCACCCCGGCTTGCAGCCAAACCCCGGTCTCCAGGATGACTTGCTCTTCCAAGGTCACGCGGGCCACCAGCTCGGCCCCGTCTCCCACCTCGGACCCGGCCGCGACGGAGCAAAAAGGACCGATGCGGGCAGTGGAGGCCACCCGCGCCTGCGGGTGGATGAAGGCGGTCGGATGCACCAGCGGGCAAACCGGCGGGCGGGGGTGAAAGAGCGCTAGCAGCCGCGCGAAGGCGACACGCGGGCGGGGCGTGCGCAGCACCGCGAGGTGGCTGGACTCCACTTGCTCAGGGGCGATGACGGCAACCGCTCCGCTGGCTTCGGCCTCCGCCAGCCGGCCGGCTTCCTCGATGAAAGTCAGCCCACCGGGTTCTACACCTTCCAGGCCACTCACCGAGGTGATGGTCAACTCGCCGTCGCCCAGCACGGCCCCCTCCACCCGCCGGGCCAGCTCCTTGAGCAGAAAGCTCGCCATGGCAGGCCGAGTTCGAACCCCTGGCGGAGATTCCCGCTTTGAGCCCGATTCAAGAGGCGTGGCCTTTATGCCAGTTTTTAAGCCGTTTTAACGGGCAGGATCCGGCATGAGAGATTGAGAACATCCCCCTGGTATGAAAGAGCTACTCCCTGGCCAGGAGCTCGCGGAAGGCCGCTACGTGGTCGTCAAGACCCTCACCTTCGGCGAGAAGGGGGGCGTTTATGTGGCCAAGCGGACCTCCGATGATCAGAAATTCGCCCTCAAAGAGATGATCCCGCATCCCTCATTGAGCGAAGAGCAGGTGACCGAGCGCACCCGGCAGTTGCAAGAGGCCATGGAGGTGCTGCGCGAATTCGACCATCCAGGTCTTACCAGGATGTTTGACCACTTCTGCGAAGGGCGCCGCCAGTACGTGGTGCTCGAGCGAGTCGACGGCATCACCATGAAGACCCTGCTCGAGATGAGCGTGAAAGGCCAGCCCGAGCCCCAGGTGCTGGAGTGGGGCATCGCTCTGTGCGACGCGCTGCACTACCTGCACAATCGCCCCAAGCCGTTCATTTTCGACGCTCTGGATCCGTCCAACATCATGGTCGACTCCGAAGGCAAGCTCAAACTGATCAACTTCGGTCTCGACCGCTTTCTGGGCGACGAGGACGCGCCCGAGTTCTCCGCTCAGGCCTCGGTGATCGCAAGAGACATCCGCAAGTTCGGTGAGACTGTGTTCTTCTTCTTGGCACGCAAGGAGCCCGGCCCCTTTGGCTGCTCACAGTCCGATCCGGTCAGCCCTGAGCTTGCCAAGGTCATCAATCGTTGTCTGTCGGCCGAGGACAAGGGGCTCTATTTCTCCTTCGAGGAGCTCAAGAAAAACCTCAACGACGTGCTCCACCCTCCCGTCCAAGAGAAGGTGGAAGTTCGCAAGATCAACTTCGGTCTGGCCCGTTTCGCCCGCTGGAGCTACAGCTACACGCGCCTGTGGCAGAACCTCTTATGGGGTTTTCTCAAGCAACCGGTCTACCTGGTGGCTCTGGAAGTGATAGGCATGGTCGCGTTGCTCTGGTATTCCAGCCAGTTGCTCAACCCCCCCATCCTTGCTCGGCAAGGCGCTGCTGCCTACGTGGCTTGCGGCAACGCCATCTATGTGATCAATCGGGCCGACAAGACGGTCTTGACCCGTATCCCTCTCGAGCAGGACAGGTTTCTTGCCGTGGTCTCCAGCCCGGACGGAAAAAAACTCCTTGCCTCCACAGAGAATGGCTTCCTCAAACTGATCAATACGCGCAGCAACCGCATCGTGGGCGAGCTGAAGATCGACCCGGGATGCCGGCGCATGCTCATGGACCCCTCGGGCCAGTTGCTCTATTTGCTGAACTCCGACATGGGCCAGGTATCCATCGTCTCGCTCGACCCCAAAGCTCTGCCCGAGCAGAGAGACGGCCCCCTCAAGCGCAAGGACGCCATGATCGGCCTGGTTCCCCTGGGTCGGGACGCCCAGGGGATAGCTCTGGATGCTCCCGTGCCCGATCCGGCTGCCTCTCTGGCTGCCGAGGGGGGGCCCGACCTCAGCGGCCGCAAGCTCTACCTTTCCAGCCTCACAGGGAATGAGCTGGTCTGCGTGGAGCCTTACCCGGTGGTCAAGGAATTGCTCAAGGTTCCCCTGGCCGGCGCCGGAGCGCTGGCGCTCTCGGCCAACAAGTCCAACCTGCTGGTGGCTCTGCCCGTGGATGGTCACCTTCAGAGCTACCGCCTGCCCAATTGCGCCGAGGCGCTCAAAACTGGTCGCGACACGGGGGGAACGCGCCCTTTCTCCATTCTGGTTCCTCCTGACGGGCAGAAGATCTGGGTGGTCAACGAGAGCGGCACGCTCGGTCCGCTCTCTCCGGTCGAGCTGAGCCTGTCCAAGGCGGTCACGGTGGGGGGCAAGCTGACGGCGGCCACACTGCAGGGAGATGAGATCTGGGCCGTGACCGAGCAGGGCGAGGTGGTGGTCGTCAGCGCCACCCGCGAGACGGTGGACCGCCGGATCCCGCTGGGCCCCGGCGCGACCTCGATCACGATGGTGGAGTAAAGCATGGCACAATCACATTGTCTCAAGCACCAGGAGCGGCCGACCGATACCAGGTGCAAGTCCTGCCTCAAGCCAATCTGCGAGGAGTGTACCTACACCACGCCCGAGGGGAAGTTCTGCAGCGACCAGTGCCATCAGAACAGCATCACCTCAGCCGAGAAGCTGGCCAAACTGCGGGCCGACGAGGCTGCCCTGGCAGCCGAGCGCCAACGAGCGGCCCTGATCAAGACGGTGATCCTGATTCTCTTGTTGGTGGGCGGCTACTTCGCCTGGCCCCACGTGCCCGACTCGGTCAAGAAGCCGGTCAACAGGATCATCAAGAGCGTCACCGGAGGCAAGTGAGCCAGACTCCGGTGCTGGCCCTGCGGGGCTTGACCACGCGGTTTGCGACCGAGCAGGGGAAGTTGACCGCGATCGACGGGGTCAGTTTTGAGCTCTATCCCGGTCAAACGCTGGCGGTGGTGGGTGAGTCGGGATCGGGCAAGAGTGTTTGCGCGATGTCCATCCTGGGTCTGATCGCTCCCCCCGGGAAAGTGGAGGCCGGCACCATCGAATTCGAGGGCCTCAATCTGCGCGAGCTTCCCCCGGCCGAGATGCGCAGGCTGCGCGGCAACCGGTTGGCAATGATCTTCCAGGATCCCCTGACGGCGCTCAATCCGGTGCTGACGGTAGGGCGTCAGGTCGCCGAGCCGCTCGCGGTGCATCGGGGCCTGCGCGGCACCGCTCTTCGCCTGGCCGCCATCGAGCTGCTGGCCCGTGTCCAGATCCCCGAGCCGGCTCTCCGGGTGGACGATTATCCTCATCAGTTCTCGGGCGGAATGCGCCAGAGGGTGGTGATCGCCATGGCCCTGGCCTGCGACCCGGCGGTGTTGATCGCAGACGAGCCGACCACGGCCCTGGACGTCACCATTCAAGCACAAATCCTGGCTTTGTTGCGGGAAATCCGACGTCAGTCAAACTCGGCCGTGCTGCTGATCACCCACGACATGGGGGTGGTGGCCCAGGAGTCGGACGAGACCGCGGTCATGTATGCCGGTCAGGTCATCGAGCGCGCTGCCACGGCCCGACTCTTCAGCCAGCCCCGACACCCCTACACAGCCGGCCTGATCGCCTCTGTGCCTCGTCTCGATCGCGCTCCAGGCCGTCTGCCGGCCATTCCAGGCCAGCCTCCCGACCTGCGCGCTCTGCCCGATGGCTGTCTTTTCGCTCCCCGCTGCTCGATGGCTCAAGACCGCTGCCATAGCCAACGACCGGCCCTGGCTGAGCTGGATCCTGGCCATTTCAGCGCTTGCTTCTTCGCGGACAGGGTGGCATGAGTGGCCCTTTGCTGGAAGCTCGTGGGCTAACCCGAACTTTTGCCTCCGGGGGCGGGATGTTCGGAGGAGGGGGCTCACCGGTTCGGGCTGTCGACCAGGTAAGCTTCGTCGTCGAACCGGGCGAGACGCTGGCCCTGGTGGGGGAATCAGGCTCGGGCAAGAGCACCACGGCCCGAATGGCTCTGCGCCTGTTGGAGCCGACCTCGGGCGAGCTCTATTTCCAGGGCGAAGACCTGCTGGCCCGACGCGACCTGCACTCCTTCCGGCGCAAGGCCCAGTTCATCTTCCAGGACCCCTTCAGCAGCTTGAATCCTCGTCATTCGATTCAGACCATTCTGGCCGAGCCCCTCAGGCTGCACGGTCTGGCTCCTCGGGCCGAGATTCCCGAACGGGTTCGGGCGCTGCTCGAGCGGGTCGGCCTGCGGGCCGAGCACGCTCAACGCTACCCTCATCAATTCTCGGGAGGACAGCGCCAGCGAATCGGCATCGCCCGAGCCCTGGCCGTTGAGCCCGAGCTGATCGTGGCCGATGAGCCGGTCTCGGCCCTGGACGTTTCGGTGCAAGCCCAGGTGCTCAACCTGCTGCTCGACCTCAAGGAGGAGCGTGGTCTCTCGATGCTGTTCATCGCCCACGATCTGGCCGTCGTGCGCATGGTGAGCCAGCGTGTGGCCGTCCTCTATCGCGGGCGACTGGTCGAGCTGGGCTCGGCCGACGCGGTCTGCACGGCTCCCCTCCATCCCTACACGCGGGCCTTGATGGCAGCCGCGCCCTTCCCCGACCCCGGCCGGCGTCCGGGTGAGCCGACCCTCCAGTTGACCGCGAGCAACTCCGATCGGGGCTGCCCCTACGCCGGGCGGTGCCCGTTAGCCAGCGCGGTTTGTAAAGAAGAGATTCCGGCCCTGGTGGAGAAGGCCAGCGGACATCAGGTCGCCTGTCATCACGAGGGCCCCGGCTGAGCGAGCGAAGGTCGCCGACGGGCGCAGAGGAACGGTTTTCAAGAATGCTTAGAGGACGAGTCTTGTTGCTGGGGGCAGTGCTTTTTTCGGTCGGCCTTTGCGGCCCGGCTCAAGGCCAGCCCGGGCGGACGCTGCTTCGCAAGGACAGCCGATTCGTCAATTCCCCGGGCCCTCAGCAGTTCCCTGATGCAGCGGCCATCATTCTCTACGATGATATCGGATTCGAGCTCAAGAGCGACGCTTCCACGACCTACCACGAGTATGACGTCGTGAAGATTCTCACCAGCGAAGGGATCGAGCCCCATCAAACGCTGGTCCGCGTCTACCGGCGGGGACATGGAGAGGTCACCTTGCACGAGGCGCGGGTCATCGGGCCCGACCAGGCGGTACACGATGTCAACCCCGATGCCGTGGTGGACGCCCCCTTGCTGCCAAAATCCAAGGTTTATGCAGATTACCGCCGTTTCGAGCTCGAGTTCCCCAGCCTGGCGCCCGGCTCCGTGCTGGAATACAGGCTGACGACATCCCGCAAGCCTTCCTATCGCAACGCCTGGTGGGCCACCTCCTACGTCCAGAATCCCGAGCCGCTGCTGGTCTCGATTTTCACCGTGAAGAGCCCTCTTGGGACGGACGTCCAGTGGGCCGCCCCGGGCCTTGTACCCTCGCGTCCGACCCGCTCCGAGGCCGACCAAAGCCAGGTGCTGCGCTGGCAGGTGAGCGACCAGGCCGCTCTGCGCACCGAGCCAGCCATGCCCGAAGCGGAATCCTTGCTCCGGCGGGTGGACTTGTCCAGCTTCAAGTCCTGGAACGAGCTGGGCGACTGGTTCTATTCCGACTGGCGGGACAAAGCGGGGGGTGGACCCCGACTGGGGATGATCACCTCAGGATTGATCCCCACCGCCGCCACGCCCATGGCTCGGGCTCAGGCCATTCTCGACTGGGTGGTGGCCTCCAAGAAGCAGGTCGACCTGTCTTACGAGCAGTTTCTGCCCAACAAAGTCAGCGAATTGATCGACGAGCCGGTCCTCTCTTACATGGACACTTGCATCCTGGTGTCGGCCATGCTCGAGTTCGCTGGCTTCCGAACCCAGCCTGTGCTGGCTTTTACCGAGCCAACCGAGGAGGTGGCCCGCTTGCTCCCGCAGCCGACTCAAGTGGGTCGCGTGCTGCTCTATCTGCCCGACGTGGGCGGCCGGCCCTGCTGGTTCGACCCGGCTCACCCGGGTCAGCTGATTTCGGGGCCTCCGGGCGGCTTCCAGGGCCGAGCGGCCCTCTTTCTGGGCCCCGAGGGCCCTCGTCTGGCTGATGCCAGCGTGGATGCCTTCGACGTGAACCGCGACGAGACGAAAATCGAGGCCAGAGTGGACGAGCAGGGCAGCGCCGAGCTGGCCATCTCCAAGCAGCAATTTGGGGAGTCGGCCACCTTCCTGCGGGAAGCCGTGCGCGCCCTGGCCAGCTCCGACCGAAGTCGGCGGGACACCATTCTGCGCTCGCTCTTCGCGGCCATCGCCCAGAGCTACTCCCCTCTGGCCCAGGTTCACGAGCGTTACTTCCCGGACAAGGAGCCGGCCGGGCCAGGTTTCCCGCTGGGCATGACGCTGATCGTGCCGGATTACGTGGCGGTCGAGGGCAACAAACGCCAGGTGAGCATCCCCATCCAGCTCGATCAGCGTATCGCCTCTCTGGCGAGCAGTCCGGCTGACCGCGAGCATCCACTCCAGTTCGACCATCCTTTCCGCGATGATAGCCAGGTGCACCTGATGCTGCCCGAGGGCAGCAAGATCCTGTCCATGCCTGGCTCGGTGCAGGTGGATAACGACTACGTCTCGTTTCTGCTCACCTCACGCCAGGAAGGACGGGAAGCCTGGTTTTACAGCCGCCTGGTGGTGAAGAGGCCCTGGATCCCGGTGCAGGACTACGCCCAGGTGCTGGCGGTGGCCCGCGAAGTCTCTCAAGTTGCCAACACCCCGCTGGTCTACGAAACAACCCCCTCCCCGAAGAGCGAGGATGAAGAGGGCGAGTAACCTGGCCGTGTTGACCGTCGAGGCGCCGGCCAAGGTGAACCTTGCCCTGGAGGTGCTCGGTTTGCTGCCGGGTGGCTATCACAGATTGGATACCGTCTTCGCCTGGCTGGATTGGCACGACAAGGTTGAATTGTCCCCCGGCTCGGGTCTGGAGGTCGTCAGCGAGGTGGAGGGCGGCCTTTCGCTGGGCCCCCCCGAAGAGAATCTGGCCGTTCGGGCTCTGAACCGATTAGGGGTCGAGCTGCGTGTGCGCCTGTTCAAACGCATCCCGGCAGGTGCCGGCCTGGGAGGCGGTAGCGCCGATGCCGCCGCCGTCCTGGTGGGGGCCAACGAGCTGCTGTCCCTGGGCTATTCCCCGGCAGAGCTCGAGCGCATCGGGGCCGAGCTGGGGGCGGACGTGGCCTTTGGCATTCGAGGCGGCGCCGCCCGCGGCCAGGGCCGAGGAGACCTGCTGCAAGCGGTGGCCGCTCCCCCGGCCTGCGAGGTGGTGGTTCTGCAGCCTCCCTTCGCCCTGGCCACCGGGCCGGTCTACCGCGCCTGGGATGAGCAGCCCGCACGGGTCGCCCCGGGAGCCACCGAGCGCGTGGTGAGAGCATTAGAGCAGGGCGACCTGGCCGCTCTGGTGGCCGGATTGGCCAACGATCTCGAGCCCCCGGCCACCCGCCTCGAGCCCCGGTTGGCCAGGCTGCGCCAGGCCATGCTGGAAGCAGGCTGCCAGGGGGTGCTGCTCTCGGGCAGCGGCTCCTGTCTCTTCGGACTGCTCAGCTCCGGGGGGGCGGCGGTAGCCAGACGACTGACCGGCCTCGCTCGTGTGACGTGCACTCGATTCCGAGGCCCGCGATGAGCTTCCCGGCTCGGGTGGACGCTCAGGTACTGGCAGGCGGTCGGCTCGGCCAAATGCCTCCGGGCGAGGTCGAGCCGGCCGGCAAGGGCCTGGTGAGCATCGGCGAGCTTCCCATGGCTGCCCGCCCCCTGCAGGCGCTCAAAGCCTCGGTGCGGGTCGACCGGGTCGTGCTGGTCAGTCCCGTCCCGGCCGGAGAGCTCGATCCGGCCTTTTTCGGGGCGGCCGATGCGGTGGCGCAGACCGGGGCCAGCATTCTCGAGTCCTTCGCCAACGGACTGCGCCAGGCGCGTTTCCCTGAGCAGCCCGTGCTGTCGGTGGCAGGCGACCTGGCCTTCCTCACGCCCGAAGCGGTGACCGATTTTGTGGATCGCTGTCGGCGCCGCCCTGATGTGGACGTGTGGTGCGGCTGCCTGCGCCGTGAGCATTCCGAGCGCGCCTATCCGGGACTCCAGCACACCTGGGCCCGACTTGCCGAAGGAACCTTCTGCGGCACAGGGCTTTTTCTGATCCGCCCGAGCGTGCTCGAGCGCGTCCAAACGACGGTTCTGTCCGCAACCCGCCAGCGCAAGAATCCGCTGGCTCTGGCTCGTCTCCTGGGCCTGGGCCCGGTGCTGGCGTTCGTGCTGGGCCGACTGACCCTCCGGCAGGGCGAGCAAGCGCTCAAGCGCGTGCTGGGCGGGGTGGCCTGCGCCGGCATCGAGACCCCTTTTGCCGAGAGCGCTTTCAATGTGGATGATCTGCCCACCCTGTTGGAGGCCCGCCGCCTGGCGAGCCTGCAACGAAAACCGCTCGGAGGAATGATCTCAAAATGACCCGCAGTGCCGTTTCCACCCCTCATGCGCCGGCAGCCATTGGCCCTTACTCGCAGGCCATACGGGCCGGCAACTTGCTGTTTTGCTCCGGTCAGATCCCCCTCGACCCTGCTACCGGTCAGCTCGTAAAGGGGGACCTCGAAGCTCAGACCCGCCGAGTGATGGAGAACCTGAAGGCCGTGCTCGGTGCGGCTGGAACCTCTCTGGAGAGCGTGGTCAAGAGCGTGATCTTCCTGGTCACAATGGACGATTTTGCGGAGGTCAATCGGGTCTACGGAGAGTACCTGCCTGTCCCGCCCCCGGCTCGCTCGACGGTGGCCGTGGCCGGCCTGCCCCGGGGAGCCCGCCTGGAGATCGAGGTGGTGGCGCTGGTGAACTGACTGAGGCCGCACAAAGTTTCTCCCTGCAGGGTTGCCGTGAAGGAATTCGCCGCAGTGCGCTGGAATTGTCGCTGGCTCAGCGGCTCCAGAACTGGCTTGCGAGCCAGGTGACGCGGATTTTTCGCGCTCCAACGTTCTCACACGCACTTGCCTAGCTGAGGGAGGGACTCAGAGTGAAGAAGTATTCCACGGAACAGATTCGCAACGTAGGACTCTATGGCCACCAGGCCTCGGGAAAGACCACGCTGGCCGACTCCATCCTTTACCTCACCGGTGGGGCTGATCGCTTCCACAAAGTGGACGATGGCAACAGCCTGCTCGACTTCGACCCTGAGGAAGTCAACCGCCGGATGACCATCTACGCCGCTCTGGCACCGGTCGAGTGGGAGGGCCACAAGATCAACGTGCTCGACCTGCCGGGCTTTTTTGACTTCCAGTATGAGATCACCGCTTCGCTACGGGTGGTCGAAGGTCTGGTGCTGCTGGCCTCTGCCGTGGCCGGTGTCGAGGTCGGCCTGGAGAAAGTGTGGGGGCAGGCCGAGTTGCTTGGAATGCCCCGCATCATGTTCTTCAACAAGATGGACAAAGAGAACGCCGACTTTTATCGCTGCCTGGACGACTGCAGCGAGAAGCTTTCGGGCAGCCGCCTGGTGCCCATCGAGCTGCCCATCGGCACGGCCGACACTTTCTCCGGGGTGGTCAATCTGGTCAGCCAGAAGGCCTACAAGTTCGACGACAAGGGCAAGCCTCAGGAGATCCCCATCCCGGGCGATATGAATGAGCGCATCCAGACCTACCGCGAGAAGCTGGCCGAGGAAGCGGCCGAGGCCACGGAAGAGCTGATGGAAAAATACCTTGAGACCATGGAGCTGAGCGACGAGGAGATGCGTGACGGCCTGCTGCGCCGCATCCAGTCGGGCCAGATCGTACCGGTGCTGTGCGGCTCGGCCACCCAGATCCGAGGCGTGGCCCCTCTGCTCAACGCCATCCTGCGCTACGTTCCCAACCCGCTGGAAGGTAAATCCGACCCCAAGGTCGACCCCGCGGGGCCCTTCTCGGGTCTGGTCTTCAAGACGACCTCCGATCAGTATCTGGGCAAACTGAGCTACATGAAAGTCTTCTCGGGGACCTTGAAGCCCAACGGAGAATACTACAATTCCACCAAGGAGCGCTCGGAGAAGGTGGCCAACATCTTCACTCTGCGCGGCAAGAAGCAAGAGCCCCTGGAAGAGGCTGCGGCCGGGGATATCTGCCTGGTGGCCAAGCTGGAAGGAACCAGAACCGGCGATACTCTCTGCACCAAGGACAAGAAGACGGTCATTGCGCCCATCAAGTTCGCCAGGCCTTACTTCGTGCAGGCCATCCATCCCAAGTCCAAGGCGGACGAGGACAAGCTATCCAGCAAGCTGGCCGACATCCTGGCCGAGGACCCCACGCTGCAGGTCGAGCGCGACGACTCGATTCGTCAGACGCTGCTCAAGGGCGTGGGCGATGTGCAGATCGACATCTGCGTCAACCGCCTCAAGCGTGCGGGCGTGGACGTCGAGCTCGAGCATCCCAAGGTCTCCTACAAGGAAACCATTCGGGGCACCGTCAAGATTCAGGGGCGCCACAAGAAGCAGACCGGCGGACGGGGCCAGTTCGCCGACGTCTGGCTCGAGCTCGCTCCGAGAGCGCGCGGAGAGGGCTACGAGTTCGTCGACAAGATCGTGGGCGGCGTGATTCCAGGCAACTTCCGCCCCTCGGTCGACAAGGGCGTCCAGAATGCCATGAAAGACGGCTTCCTGGCCGGCTATCCAGTGGTTGACATGAGCGTCACCCTGTATGACGGCAGCTACCACGACGTCGACTCCTCCGACATGGCCTTCCAGATCGCGGGAGCCAAGGCGTTCAAGGAAGGGGCCCTCAAGGCCAACCCCGTGCTGCTCGAGCCCATCACGGAAGTGGAGGTCATCATCCCCGAAAGCTTCATGGGCGACATCATGGGCGATTTGAACTCCAAGCGGGGTCGCATTCTGGGCATGGAGCCCATCGGCCGAGGGTTGCAGATGGTCAAAGCCAACGTTCCGGCATCGGAGATGCTGCGTTACTCGATCGACCTGCGGTCCATGACTCAGGGTCGCGGGGAATTCAACATGAAGTTCAGCCACTACGAGGAGGCCCCGCCCAGCGTCGCCGAGGGCGTCATCGCCCAGGCCAAAGCGGCCGCCGCAGCGGCTGAATAATCGGAGGCGCCGAGAAGGAAGAATTTTCATCTCGGTGGCGAACGAAGGAAAGTCTAAAGGGGGAGCAAACCTCCCTACCCGACCTGTCTGCCTTGTCAGGTCAGGGCTCGTTTTTTGGAGAGGAGCAAGAGCGTGAGGAGACTATGGAAGAGCCTGACCGTGCTGGTCGTGCTCTGCTTGATGGCCGGCCTGCTGGCGATCGGATGTACCAGTGCCAACCAGGTCGGGGACAATGTGATCAACCCGATTCCAGATCCCATTCCCCCACCCCCACCCGCGCCCGATGATGGTGGCGGCGGCGGCGGCGGTGGGGGCGGCGGCGGTGGGGGCGGCGGCGGCGGCGGTGGGAACGGCGGCCTGGGCGACTTTGTTCCCCGAAACATTCTGACCGGCCTGACCAACCCGACCCGACTCACCAATTTTGAGGGCTTCGTTTTCGGCCTGGTGGGGTTCAACTCTGGCCAGAGAAACGGGCGACTGATCCGCTTCGCGCTCGATACGAGGGAAAACAACTCGGCCACCGATGGAGCCCAGCCCAAGACCGTGGTAGCCGCAGCTGGCTCTGCAGAGCCAGCCACCTTTACCAATCCGTTTGACGTGGTTTCGACCGGAATCGGTGGGCTCATGTTCGTCACCGACGGGTTCAGCGTGACCGGCCAGGGGCGCGTTCTGGCCGTGGTCCCCAGCGCCAACGCGCTCGAGTTCGACATCACGAACCTGACCGCCAATGCCACGGCTCCCCAGAATCCAAGCTTCATGCTGCCGGTCGGGCCTTCGTTCCTGTTCGTCTCTGAGTTCGGCGCCACCAACGTGGGTCAGGTGCGCCGCATCAACCTGGCCGATCCGGCCAACCCGGTGGTCGAAGTGTTTGCCAACAACCTGGCCTTCCCGTCTGACCTGGTCAGCGACGGTGAGCACCTGTTCATCGCCGAGGCGGGCAACATCGGCGCCGTCGTGCGCATCCGCCTGGATGCCGCCAACCTGCCCGTGGACGGGAGTCGTAACAGCGCTAATGTGACCCGCATCCAGAATGACCCGGCCGCGCAGGAAATGAACCAGCCGTTTGAGCTGGCCGTCAATGACGCGGGCGACGTCTACGTGGAGCAAGGCATGGGCATTGCTCTGGGCGGATTGCCTCCCCGGGGAACCGCCAACGGCCAGATCCAGGTGATCCGGGCTGGGACCGACGTAGCCGTGGACATCGGTACGGGCGATTCCCGCCTGACCGGCCTGACCAACCCCTCCGGAATGGACCTGGTCGAACTCGAGAATGGCCGGGACCTGCTGCTCTTTACCGAGTCGATCAGCACTCCCAATGGTCTGGTCCGGGCCGTGATCGTCAACCGAAACGACCTGACCGTGGTCAGTAACGAGGAGATCGATACCGGGTTGAACCAGCCCTTCGACGTCATCACGGGTCTCCCGCAGGACGTGGAGCGGATCTTCTACACCGTCAACTTCGATGGCGGCCCGCCCAACGGACTTGTTCGCGGCGGCGGCTTCGAGTAGGCCCGCCTCCATCGGACCTGCGAAAAAGAGAGCCCCACCCGAGCTGGTGGGGCTCTCTTGTTTCGTGGGGAAGCCAGGACGGCCGCAAAGAGGCGGGGGTCGGCTTACGCTCTGACCTCGTCGGCACGGCCCTTCCGCGCCGCAGTTCAATCGTCTAAGGTAGGGGTCTGGTCTGTTTTGCCCCGGGGCCGAAGATCGAGCGGCCCTTACCCGCGCTCGGGAGGAAACGAGAAAAGCCGCCGATTCACGGTGGCTTTTCCAGGACTCGGGCAAGTGGGGCCGGGTATTTGGAGTTAGTTACCGCCCAACCGGTGCCCGGCGATGACCTGTCCGCCCATCGTCTCAATCCAGGGCTGGTTCAGGCCGTTCAGTCCCAGCTCGGGGTGATCGGTCGAGGTCTGGCTCAGCCCGCCCACGGTCAACACCGTGGGGGCGTTGTTGATGGTCGAGGGGGTGGACGACCCGGCGGCCTGCGGGGCGGTCAGGTTGGCCTCCACGGCCGGGCCTCGGCTATCACCGCCGCCGGACAGCCTGGCGGCGGGAAGCCCGATATTGACCGCATCGGTAGTATCGAACCGGGCCCCGGCATCGGTTGCGTCCGGCGTGCCCGAAGCGCTACTCGGCAGACGACCGAGGCTCGGGTTGAAGTTCGGTCCGCCGATCGGGCTGTTGCTCATCGCCATTTTGCTTGTCCTCCTGGCTTTCGAGGTTGGATGCTCCTCAATCGCGTGGTCATCATAGCACCGGAGCGAAATGGTAACAAGATTGATTTGTTAACAGGATGTTACCAAATCGCCATGTCCAAACGGTAACTCTTTGGCAAAGAATTCGCGGGTCCCGGCAACATGCTCAGCGCAGCACCCGGGCGATGGTGCCTCCTCCCAGAACCTCGTGCCGGCGGTAGAATACAGCCGCCTGGCCGGGAGTGAGCGAGCGCTGGGGCGAGTCGAAGCGCACCTGGAGACGACCCGGCCCCAGCGGCTCCAGACTGGCCATGGCGCCCCCGGCGCTGGAACGCACCTGAACGCGAGCGCGGGGATGGTCGACCGGCACGACCCAGCTCAGCTCGTCCACTTCCATGGCCAGCTCGAGCAGTTCCCGGTCTTCCCCCACCACCAGGGCGTTGCTGACCACGTCCAGCTCCAGCACGTAGCGCGGTGTGGTGCCGGCCAAGCTCAATCCTTTGCGCTGACCCACCGTGTAGAAAGGCAACCCTCGGTGCTGGCCCAGCACTCGCCCGCTTCGGTCACGAATCTCGCCCGGCTGCACGTTCTCCAATCGACCAGCCAGGAAACCGGCCGTGTCCCGGTCGGGAATAAAGCAAAGGTCCATGCTCTCTCGCTTATCAGCCACCCCCAGCTCCAGGCCGCGGGCCACCTCGCGCACCTCGGCCTTGGTCAGCTCGCCCACCGGGAAGCGCACCCGGGCCAGTTGCTCCTGGCTCAGGTTGGCCAATACGTACGACTGATCCTTGCGCTGGTCCTTGCCCCGCAGCAGGCGAACCCAGCCTTGAGGGTGACGCCGGAGACGGGCGTAATGCCCGGTAACGACGGCCTCGGCTCCCAGCGCCTGGGCCCGTTCGAGCAGATGGTCGAACTTGATGTGCTGGTTGCAGCGTCGGCACGGGTTGGGCGTGCGTCCGCTGGCATACTCGGCTACGAACTCCCCGATGACGTGCTGCTCGAACTCGCTGCGCAGATTGAAGACGTAATGAGGAATGCCCAGCTTCCAGGCCACCTTCTCGGCGTCGGTCACATCCCACACCGAGCAACACCCGCGGCTGGCGGGGGCGGCCTGACTCTGGGAGGGAGACAGGGTCATGGTGACGCCGATCACCTCGTAACCCCGGGCCTTCATCAGCGCCGCTGCTACCGAGCTGTCCACCCCTCCGCTCATGGCTACCAGCACGCGCTTCTTCATCGCGTCACCGCCAGCTCGGCCAGGGTATTCGGCAAGACCTCCAGCAACCGGTCGACGTCCTGCTCTTTGCTCTGCCAGCCCATCGAGAAGCGCACCAGACCAAGAGCCTCTTCCTGGCTGGCACCCATGGCCTGCAGCACGTGAGAGGGCTCCAGGCTGTGCGAAGAGCAAGCTGAGCCCGAGGAGGCGGCGATCCCTTCGAGATCGAGGCGGACCAGGATTGCCTCCGCGCGCAGGCCAGCAAACCTCCAGGCCGAGATGTGGGGGGCCGCGCCACTCAGGCGCAAGGCCCCGGGCAAGCGGCTCAAACCGCGTTCAAGCCGGCCCTTCAAGCCCCCCAGCCGGGCCCCTTCGTTGGCCCGATTCGTGGCGGCGCGCTCCAGGGCCAGGCCCAGGCTGGCCGCCCCGCTCAGGTTGGGGGTGCCCGCGCGGCGGTGGTCCTCCTGGCCTCCGCCCGCGAGCTGGGAGGCAAGGCGCAGCCCGCGTCGCACATAGAGCAGACCGCTGCCACTGAGCCCTCCCAGCTTGTGACCCGACAGGCTCAACAGATCGATACCCAACCGTTCGGGAGACAGATCAAGGAACCCGGCCGCCTGCACTGCGTCTACGTGAAAGAGCACCCCGTGCTCGCGACAGATGGCCCCCAGCGCGGCGATAGGCTGGATGGTGCCCAGCTCGTTGTTGACCCACATCACCGAAACCAGCCGGGTATCCGGCCGCAGGCATCGCAACAGCTCCTCGGGAGCGACCAGCCCCCGAGCATCCACCGGCAGGATCTGAAGCCGGTGCTCGCGGGCCAGCCAGCGGGCCCGCTCGAGAACGGCCGGGTGCTCCACCGCGCTGACCAGGAAGTGGTCGCCCGGGGCCAGGGCGCCGGACAGAGCCAGGTTATCGCTCTCGGTGGCCCCCGAGGTGAAGACGATCTCCTCCACACGGGCCTTCAGGGCTGCCGCACAGCGTTCGCGCGCCTGCTCGAGCTCCATGCGGGCCTGGCGCCCGAAGCGATGCAGACTGGAGGGATTCCCCGCTGTCTCAAAACCGGCCTCGGTCAGCCAGCGGCGGACTTCGGGCAACAGAGGCGCGGTGGCCGCATAGTCAAGGTAGACGGGGCGCATAACAACGCCAATTTTATCACGTCAAACGCGAGAAGGCAAAGCAGCGTTCAGGGCCTGCTCGAGGTCGGCCCGCAGGTCGGTCAGGTTCTCGATGCCCACCGAAAGGCGGATCAACCCGTCTGAGATGCCCAAGGCCGCGCGTCGCTCGGGGGGCAGGCTGGCGTGGGTCATGATGGCCGGATGCTCGATCAGAGACTCCACGCCCCCCAGGCTCTCGGCCAGGAAGAAAAGACGGGTCGATTGCACCAGTTTGCGAGCCGACTCCAGGCCACCCTTGACCTCAAACGAGATCATGCCGCCAAACCCACGCATCTGAGTCCGCGCCAGCAGATGGTGGGGGTGGGCGGGGAGCCCCGGGTAGTGCACCTGAGCGACCTGGGGATGGGCCGCCAGGAGCTCGGACAGGGCGTGGGCGTTCTGGCAGTGCCGATCCATGCGCAGAGCCAGGGTCTTGAGACCGCGCATCACCAGCCAGCAGTCAAAGGGGCCGGGCACGGCTCCGATGGCGTTCTGGTGGAACTTCAAAGTTTCGTAAATGGCGTCGTTGTTTGTCAGCAGGGCCCCGCCCACCACGTCGGAATGCCCCCCAAGATACTTGGTGGCAGAGTGGACCACCACGTCCGCCCCCAGCTTCAAAGGGCTCTGAAGGTAAGGCGTCATGAAGGTGTTATCCACCGCCAGATAGGCCCCGGCGTCGCGGGCGATGCCGGCCAGCGCGGTCAGATCGGACAGTTTGAGCATGGGGTTGGTGGGGGTCTCCACCCAGAGCATGCGAGTGCGATCGGTGAGGGCGCGGCGGGTGACCTCCAGGTCGGAGGTATCCACGTAGCGAGTGGTCACCCCGAATTTCTCCATCACCCGGGTGAAGAAGCGAAAAGTACCCCCATAGACGTCGTCGGAGCACAACACCTCGTCGCCGGCCCTCAGCAGGTGGGCGCAGGTCGCGGTGGCGGCCATGCCGGAGGCGAAGGCCAGCCCGTGGCGGGCCCCCTCCAGGGCCGCCAGGCAGGTCTCGTAGGCCCGTCGGGTGGGATTATCGGTGCGGCTGTATTCAAAGCCTTGCCGGGGCTTGCCCAGGCCCTCTTGAGCGTAGGTGGAGGTCTGGTAAATCGGTACCACCACGGCCCCGGTGACAGGTTCGGGATCTTGCCCGGCATGAATTGCCAGGGTTTCGAAGGAAAGCGGTTGTTCAGCCACGAGAAAAGCGCCCCAATTCTGGAAGTGAGGGACGCTTCTTGGCTTTGTGGCGGGCTCCTGTCTCAGGGGGAAGGGGAAACGCGCGGGGAGGGGGACAGCGCCGGAGACGAGGAGCTCTCCGGGGAAAGCGGGGGGGGGACCGCCGGAGACGACGAGCTCTCCAGGGAAGGCGAGGGCAGCGGGGAAGGCGAGCCGCCCGCAGAGGGTGGCCTGTAGCTCCAGGTCTGGCTGTTGAAGCAAGCGGCTCCGAATCCCCTGGGCTGGTAGCCTGCGAGATTGGGGGAGACCAGGTGCACGTCGGGCACGAAGTAGAGCGGAAAGAAAGGCAGTTCCTGGGCGAAGTACTTTTGCTGACGAGCCAGCAAGGGCTTGAGCTCGACCTGGTCGGCGGCTCGCTCGACGGCCGAGCAGATGGCCTCGTTCTCGTCGTCCACCCAGCCGGAGTAGTTATAAGCCAGGGGGCTATCTTCCGAGGGCAGTCCGGTGCGACCCATCAGCTGGGCGGGTGAGAACCAGGGCTGGAGGGGAAGCTCGACCAGCGCCAGGTGAGAAAAATCTCTTCGTTTCAGGCGTTGCTCCAGATCCCGCACGGGCATGGGCTGGATCTCGACGCCCAGCTCGGACCACCGTTCCTGGATCTGCCCGACGACAGCCAGTGCGGTGGGGCTATCCTGGTTGTACAAGAGCTCCAGCTTGAGGCTGAGACGACCTTTGGCTCGCACCGGGTGACCCTTCCAGCCAGCCGCGTCCAGCACCTGATTCGGATTGGGCACTTCTTCGAGGACGTCCAGGTAGAACCAGGCGCGTTGAGGCACCCAGGAGTGGGCCGGGTTGACAGAGGCGCCGGGGTGAAGCTTGGGGACCCACTGGGCCCGGCGCAGGCCGGCAAAGAGGGCCCGTCGCACCGCAACCTCCGACAAGAGAGGCGAATCCATTCTGAGAAACAGGGTCTGCAGGCGGTCGCTGGCTACCCAGCGAGATTGCATCCAGGGGTTGTCCTTTCCGCCCGCCAGCACTTCGGCCGGGGCTTTCGGCACCAGTTGCAGATCTCCAGCCAGAATTCCCCGCACCATCCGGTCGGGGTGGTCGTAGCATCGAAAGCGTATCTGGGCGATGGGCTGCGAGCCAGCGGGCCAGGGATAATCCGGGTTGGGCACCAGGGTGATCAAGCGTCCGTCCCCTTCCCAGCTCTTCACCTTGAACGGTCCGTTGCTTAAGGGAGCGTGCCCGTACCCCCCCAGCGGGTCCTCTTTCAACAGGGGGACGGCAGCGCTGGGAAAGGGGATGATCGACAGCCCTCCGACGGGCCAGAAGCCCTGCAGATGAAAACTCATAGAATCTTGAGAGAAGTTCAGGCTCGCCACCGAATGGCTCCAGAAAGGCCTATCGCGCCCGGGCGGACCGGACGACGACAACTGCTGAGCGGTTCGGAAGTCGTCGGGTTGCACGGGCTCCTGATTGCTCCAATGAAAAGTCGGCTTTTTCTCGTTTGCAACCAGCCGCGTCTCCACCGTTCGTCCATCAGCTCGAGAGATGAAGCGGGGCGGAGCCTCGGCCATCACCGGCACGACCTGCCAACTCGTGTCGTAGTCCCACAGGGGACGGTAGAGCATGGCCGTGAGCTCCGCCTCCTGGGCGGTTGGAGCAACCAGGCTGAGGGCCGTCTGGGGTCGGCCCATGAGACCGACGGTAAAATTCAGACCCTTGCGGCGCTCAGGAAGCTTGAGGGGTAGATCGGAAATCTGACTGCATCCACCCACCCAAACAACCACAAGCGCCACCAGCAGCCAGCGGTGCATAGCATCAGTCCTCAGATTTCCTTTGAAGCGCTGAGCGCCGAACCCTGAGCACGTAACTTCTCAAACCTTAGATGCGGCTGAAAACGTAGGACACGAGCATGCTCAGCACGATAAAGCTGACCGCAAGCCCGGTAGTCAGGCCGGAGAGTTTCTCCTCGGTGCTCTTCTTGCCCCTGAAAACGCTCTGGGATGGGCCCATAATCGTGCCACCCAGACCTTCGTTCTTGGTCGTCTGGCTCAGAACGCAGGCGACCAGGCCGGCGGCCACCACCACCTGGACGAAGAGCAGGAAGTAATGATACCAGAAAAACTGTGGACCGAGGACGGTGGTGACCTCCATGGGGGGCATCTCGGGCAGGACAGGCGAGCCCCCCGGCCCGGGAGTGGGACTGCTCGTCACCTGACCCAGCCATAAATTCGCTTTGCACCAAAGATCAAGCATGCCCATTTGTTTGGTCCCTTTCGTCTACTGGGAAACCCCTTCGGTGACCTGGAAGTTGACGATGCGCGCGAAACTTTCCGCTTCGAGGCTGGCACCGCCCACCAGGGCGCCATCGATGTCGCTCTGGGCCATGAATCCGTCAATATTACTCGGCTTCACGCTTCCACCGTAGAGCAACCTCACCTGAGAGGCGACGCGCTCTCCGAGCTGCTCGGCCAGATCGCCGCGCAGCAGGGCCATCGTCTTGTTGGCTTCCTCGGGAGTGTCGGTCTTGCCGGTCCCGATCGCCCACACCGGCTCGTAGGCTACCACCAGTTTGCTCCCCGAGTCAAGGGAAGCTCCCTGCAGGGCGCCGCGAAGCTGTCCCAGCACCACCTGAGCGGTCTGGCCGGCTTCGCGCTGCTCGAGCGTTTCCCCAACGCACAGGATCGGTACCAAAGCGTGGGCCAGGGCGGCCTGCACCTTCTTCTGGCAGTCGGCATCCACTTCGCGGAAGAGGGCGCGTCGCTCGGAGTGTCCGATGATCGCATAACGGCAGCCGCAGTCCTTGAGCATGAGAGGGGAGACTTCCCCCGTGAAAGCTCCCGAGTCTTTCCAGTAAACGTTCTGGGCGCCCAGAGCAGCCCAGGACTTGCCTTCCAGCAACCGGCTCACCTCGCCCAGATAGGGAAAGGGTGGGCAGAGTGCCATCTCGCGACCGGTCACAGCACCCACCTGCTTGAGCAGATCTTCGACCAGCACCCTGGCCTCGCGGGCGGTCTTGTGCATTTTCCAGTTGGCGGCCAGCAAAGGAACGCGCATGGCTATCGACCTCCCAGAGCGGCGCTGGTCTTGAGAGCGGTCACGCCCGGAAGGTCACGCCCCTCGAGGAACTCGAGCGAAGCTCCCCCACCGGTGGAGACGTGGGTGACCTTCTCGGCCAGATTCATCGAGGTGATGGCGGCCACCGAATCGCCCCCCCCCACGCAGCTGCGTCCGGCGCTTTCGGCCACGGCCGTGGCGACGGCCCGAGTGCCGATGTCGAAGGGCGGAGTCTCGAACACCCCTTGCGGCCCGTTCCAGAAGATGGTTCGGGCCGACTTGATCTTGTCGGCGAAGAGCCGTGCCGTCTCCGGGCCGATGTCCAGCCCCATCAGGTCGGCCGGGATTTCGTCCACCGAGACGATGCGCGTGGGGACGCCCTCCTTGATCTCAGGGGCAACCACCACATCCACGGGAAGAAGAATCTCCGTGCCCCTGGCCCGGGCAGCCTGCTCCACCTTCTCGGCCTGGTGCACGTCGTCGAGCAACGAGCGACCGATCTCCTTGCCGCGCGCCTTGAGGAAGGTGAACGACATTCCCCCTCCGATCAAAATGGTGTCGGCTTTTTCAACCAGCGACTCCAGCACGGCAATCTTGTCGGCCACCTTGGCTCCTCCGAGAATGGCCACGAAGGGTCGCTCGGGTTGGGTGAGCAGGTTGCCGAGCTCGGTCAACTCTCGCTCCATTAAAAAACCCGCCACCGCCGGCAGAAATTCAGCCACGGCGGCCGTCGAAGCGTGGGCCCGGTGGGCGGCTCCGAAGGCGTCATTGACGTACTGCTCACATCCCTCGCTGAGCTGACGGGCGAAGTCTCGATCGTTGGCCTCCTCCTCGGGATGGAAGCGCAGATTCTCCAACAACAGAACCTCCCCGGGAGCCAGGGCGGCCTTCATTGCCAGGGCCTCGGGGCCCACGCAATCAGGGGCCATCTTGACCGGCCGACCCAGCAATTCAGCCAGGCGCTCGGCGGCGGGCTTCAGCGAGTACTTGGGGTTGACCTTGCCCTTGGGTCGGCCCAGGTGGCTCATCAGCACCACCGCTGCATTCTGCTCGAGCAGGTGGCGTAGAGTCGGTAACGAGGCCACGATGCGGGTGTCATCGGTGACTCTGGTCTCCTCGAGGGGAACGTTGTAATCGACTCGAACCAGGACCCGCTTCCCCCGGGTCTCCAGATCGCGAACGGTGGCTTGCTGCATGATAATCTCCTTTGATTGCAGAGGCCCGGGCCCTGGCTGCAGTCCCGCGCGTTGATCTCAGAATCAGAACGCGCGGGACTGTCGAGCGCGGCGCCTTAGAGGGCGGCTGGCGGAATCAGGCCAGTACGAGCTTCCTGGTGGTCATGTAGTTGATGAGGTCGGCCACGCGGCTCGAGTAGCCCCACTCATTGTCATACCAGGTGACGATCTTGGCCAGGTTGCCGTTGACCATGGTGCAGGCCAGATCGACGATCGAGCTGGCCGGGTTCCCTTTGAAGTCCATGCTGACGAGCGGCTCGTCGCAGGCTTCCAGGATGCCTTTGAGCGGACCATTGGCCGCGTCGCGGAAGGCCTGCTTGAGCTCGTCGGCGGTGGCCGGCTTCTTGAGCACGCAGACGAAGTCAACGATACTGACCGTGGGGGTCGGGACGCGCAGCGAGAAACCGTCGAACTTGCCCTTCAGCTCGGGGATGGCCAGAGCCACGGCTTTGGCCGCGCCCGTGGTGGTGGGAATGATGTTCAGCGCGGCTGCCCGGGCGCGACGCAGGTCTTTGTGGGGAAGGTCGAGGATACGCTGGTCGTTGGTATAGCTGTGAATGGTGGTCATCAGGCCGTTCTCGATGCCCCACCTGTCATTGACGACCTTGGCGGCCGGTGCCAAACAATTGGTGGTGCAGGAGGCGTTGGAGATGATGTGGTGCTTGTCGGCGTCATACTGGTCATGGTTGACGCCCAGCACGATGGTGATGTCCTCGCCCTTGGCGGGAGCGCTGATGACCACTTTCCTGGCCCCGGCGGCCAGATGCTTGGAGGCCGTCTCCTTGTCGGTGAACAGGCCCGTGCTCTCGAGCACGATCTGAACATCGAGGTCTTTCCAGGGCAGGTTGGCCGGGTCTTTCTCGGCCAGAACCTTGATGCGCTTGCCGTTGATCACCAGATCGCCGCCCTCAGCCTTCACCTCACCCTGAAAGACCCCGTAGTTGGAGTCGTACTTGAACAGGTGGGCATTCGCCTCAGGGCTAACGAGGTCGTTGATGGCCACGATCTCGATGTCGGGATAGCGCTCCATCATCGCTTTCAATGACTGACGGCCGATGCGGCCAAAACCGTTAATGCCAACGCGGGTAGGCATGGTGTGAAACCCTCCTTCTACTTCGGAAAAAGCAGCTTCCCGATAGGGGAAGACGGCGGGGGATTAGTTTTCGGCCCGCGGGGTTCCTGCCAATGCCTCCAAAATCGACGTTTCGTTTAACAGGATTCAATCTGCCTCAGGAAAAGAAGCCTGCGCGATCAGCGCAGGCTTCTGAAGGCGATTTGACTCGTCCTACTGGCGGCGTCCGCCGAAGCAGAGGGCCGAGAGCATCCAGAGGCCGAATCCGAAGGCGGCCACGATCAGGCCGTATTTCAGAGCCATTAGCCCCAGAGCCAGCAGCAGGCCGCCGGCCAGGAAGGTTCCCAACAGCGCTTCGGCCAGGATGGGGAACAAGAACCACACCGCCACGGCGAGCAAGACCAGGAAGATCAGGACGTTGGCCGGGTTGGACTTCCTGGTGGACGGGCTGTAACGCGTTCCTCTCATTGTTTCCCTCCGTTCGACTAGGTACCATCAGGATAGCATTCCTGGGGCTCCTGCGAGCTCGCAGGCGCGGGGATCCTCGACGACGGGCCCAGCGGAGCCGCGCCCGGCCCCTTTGGCAGATCAATTGGTCTGGATGGGAGCTAGCAGGACGGCCGATCGGGGGGCCAGCATGATGCTGCCCGACACGGTGCGATTTCCGAGAAGGTCGGTGTGGTCTTCGCTCAGCTTGAAAGCGCGCCCTTTGCGTCCCACATTGAAGAGCGCCAGCACCCGTTCTTGACCCAGCGAGCGGACAAAGCCGTAGAGGTCGTCTTCGGCCACGACGGTGGCGAAGTCGCCTGTCTGGAGCGCCTCGTGCTTGTTGCGCAGGGCGATCAAGCGCCGGTAATGCTCGAACAGGTCGCGGTCAAAAGCCACCGGGTCCGGTGGAGTGCGCTCGCTGCCGTCCGCGTTGACTCGCTCGGGCCCGTAGTCCAGATCCTCCCACACCATGGGCTTACGGTCGTCGGGGTCGTTGGCGCCCCACATGCCCGCCTCGTCGCCGTAGTAAATCATCGGCGCGCCCACGTAAGTCATCTGGAAGGTGGCCAGCAGCTTCTGGGTGTTCTTCTCGTCGGCCCGGGGAGCGCGAGTGTTCCAGGCGGGGTTGGTCGCGCGAGAAGCGTCGCAGTAACGGGCCCAGTCGCGGTAGTCGAGCCGCTCTCGATTGACGATGTGGGAGGCCACCCGAGCCGTGTCGTGGCTGCCCACCAGGTTCTGCATGCGGTAGGCGGTGCGTCCCGGATAGGCCTCGCGCAGCTCGCGCAGGAGCTGGTCCAGTTGGGAGGCCGAGATCCGGTCCTTCTCGCGGATGAAGAACTCGCTGCTGGCGAAGGCGAAGTTGTAGTTCATCACGGCGCTGAACTCGTCGCCCTCCAGGTAAGGCCGGTTGGCCTCCACCGTGTCGATGACTTCAGCGGTCATATAGGCCTCGGGGTTGATCGAGCGCACCAGTCGGGACCAATCCTTCCAGAACGCATGCTTGACGCAGAAGGCCACGTCCAGGCGCCAGCCATCCACGCCGTCCACGACCCGTCCGTCTGGAGCCATCCAGCGCCGGGTCACGGCGAAGACATAGTCGCGCGGGCCCTGGACGATGCCTTGCTCGTCCTCGCGCCACTCGGGTAATTCCTTGACACCGAACCAGCCTTCGTACTGGAATTCGGGGGCCCAGCTGGTGATCGTGAACCAGTCCGCGTAGGGCGATTTCTGGCGGTTCTTCACCACGTCCAGGAAGAAGGGAGAGGTCTGGCCGATGTGATTGAAGACGCCGTCGAAGATGATCCGCATCCCTCGTCGGTGGCACTCCTTGATCAGCTTCAGAGCCAATCGATCGGCTGCGGTCCACTTCCAGGTGCGAGGATCGGCCGGGTCCTCCGTGGCGATGAGCTGACGATCTCCTTCGGGGTCGGGGCCAAAGGTGGGATCCACGTGGTGGTAGAGGGCGGCGTCGTACTTGTGCTGGGAGGGAGCGATAAAGATCGGATTGAGGTAGAGCGCGTTGACGCCCAGGTCCTGCAGGTAGTCGAGCTTGTCCAGGATGCCTTGCAGGTCTCCGCCGTAGCGGCGCCGCTGCAGGTTGAACCAGAGGTCCTTGCCGTTGGCCCGCTCATAAGGTTGCAGATGATACCAATCGGAGGTCCAGGGGTGCAGTTGCCAGGTCGATTCATGGTCGTGCGGCCAGGCGCCTTGCTGGTCCACAAGCCGCGGATCGTTGCCCGGATCTCCGTTGCAAAAACGCTCCGGGAAGATCTGATACCAGACCGCACGCTCGGACCAGGAGGGCTCTTCAGCCAAGACACCCAGCGACAGAACCAGACTCAAGAGGAGCAGCCTGCTCACACGGGCAGGTAGATGCCGGCGCTTTTGCGGTCGACTTCACACTGGATCCGCCCGTTTTGGACGGTCACGGTCTTACCCGTCATCAGGTCCTTCAGCACGGCTCCCTCTTGGAGCTTACTCTCGGCCCGGACGGGGATGTCACGCGTTTGTTGGTCAGTGGAGTTGTTCAGCACCACCACCGCCTCGCCTTGCTCGTGGACCCGGCCGTAGGCGAAGACCTGGTCATCCTGCCACATCTCCAGGAAGGAGCCCTCGCGCAGGGCGATGGAGTCGTTGCGGATGGCGGCTAGCTTCTGGAAGTGAGCCAGCATGTTGGGATCCTTATTCCACTCCATGGGGCGCCGGCTGGTCTCGCTCCAACCCTCATTGTCGCTTTCCATGGAGACTTCGGTCCCGTAGTAAATCGCGGGAATGCGGTTGATGGTCATGGCAAAGGCCAGGGCCAGCTTGAGCTTGTCTCGATCTCCCCCGGCCCTGGTGAGGAAGCGCTTGGTATCGTGGTTGTCCAGGAAAACACTCATCATCTCGGGCTGCGGGTAATGTTGCTGGCACTCGGCCATGCGTCCGGCCAGCTTGCGCATGCTATCGCCCCTGGCGAAGACGTCATCGATGGTGTAGTAGAGAGGATAGTCCACCAGGCCATCCATGTCTTGATGCTGGAAGACGGGGTACTTGGACGGGTCGCCGTGGTAGTACTCGCCCACCAGGTAGAAGTCCTCGCCGGCGAGCTCGTGCATCTCGTGATTGAACTTTGCCCAGAACGACTTGGGCACGTTCTTGACAGCGTCGAGTCGGAAACCATCCACCCCCGTGGCAGCCCAGAACTTACCCACGTCCATCAAATACTTCTCCACCACCGGGTTCTCCTGAGCCAGATCGGGCAGTCCGAAGATGGAGCAGTTCTCGGCCTGCCACTCGTCGTTCCAGTCGGTGACGTCGCCATTGTGGTGATACCAATCATGCCTGGCAGGGTCGGTCCAATAGGGGTGCTCCCAGGCGGTGTGATTGAGCGGGATATCGAGCAGCACCTTGATCCCCTTCTCGTGGGCGGTCTCGACGAACTCTTTGAAGGTCTCCATGGTGCCCAGGTGCTTGTCGACCGTGAAGTGGTCGATGGGCCAGTAGCCGTGATAGCCGTCCGTATTGACGAAGGTATCCTGGTTGGCCATGGGAGGGGTGATCCACACGGCCGTGGCCCCCAGGCTCTTGATGTAGTCCAGTTTCTCGGTCGCGCCCTTGAGGTCCCCCCCGTTCCAGCGGTGGATGTTGCCCTTCTCCACCCCGAAGTTGTTGCTCGGATCGCCGTCGTGGAAGCGATCGGTGAGCATGAAGTAGATGATGTCGTCTTTCCACTTGCGCTCCTTGACGTCGAGCGGTGGAGGCGAGGGTTTGGGAACCTCCGAGGCGACGGGAGCGGGAAAAGCCGCTGATGACTCGTTCCTGGCCTCGGTGACCAGGGCTCGCAGAGCGCTCAGGTCGGCTTGCGACCAGAGGGGCCGCGGAGCGGAGGCCAGAAAGCGGTCGGCCGGGCGCAAGGGGGGCGCCGGATTGTGCTCTGCCCCCGGCTGCCGGGAAACATAAGACGTCACCGTGGTGGGGATGCTCAAGCCGGTCGAAACTGCCACGCCGCCTCCTGCTGGTCGGTTTTTGACGCGCACAGTGTAAAATGAAGCCGGGCGACAGGTGAGAACCGGAGGTTAAAATTCGGACGACCCGAGCCTTCAGAACATTGGATCTGCGAGACCGAGTCGGAGAGCATCCGTGGAGGCCACCGCAACCGTAACCCTTACCCATGGGAAGGCGCGCCTGGTATACTGAGGGAGGAGGGTGAAAGCCATGCTCAAGCCGTGTCGTGAATGCGAAACCCATGTCAGCACCCAGGCTGCGACATGTCCCCGCTGCGGGGCCCCCAGGCCCACCCAGCTCAGCTTCCGAGGTTGGGGTTACGAGTGGAAGAGTCGCCAACAGATCGCCGGCTGGCCTCTGATTCACATCGCCTTCGGGCGCAACGCCGACGGCCGTCTGCGGGTAGCCCGCGGGATCATCGCCATCGGACAGTTTGCCGTGGGCCTCTTCACCCTGGCCCAGTTCGGGGTGGGGCTGGTCTTCGGGGTGGGCCAGTTCAGCTTTGGCCTGATCGCGGTGGGCCAGATTGCGGGCGGCCTGGCTTTTGGCCTGGGTCAGCTCGCCAGCGGCTACGTGGCCATCGGGCAGATGGTCCTGGCTGGCTACGGGTTGGGCCAGTTCGGACTGGGCCTGCACCTCTGGACCGTCAACCAGACCGACCCTGCCGCTCTGGCCGTTTTCCGTCCCTGGCTCCCCTGGTAGGCTGACTCCGGGCGATTTCTCTGGTATCCTCTGGATATGGCTCATTACGCCAAGCGGCCGATTGCGTTGGTGCCAGAGGTTGCCCTTTGAGATCGCTTGCCGGTCGGGGTCTGAGCCTTCTCGAGACCGTGATCGCGTCGCTCTTATTCGCGACCATCACGGTATCGCTGGTTTCCCTCTGGTTTTCTCACTATCGTCTGCTGGCCGTGTCCCAATCCCGCATGGTGGCGACTTACGTGTGCAAGCAGTTGATGGAGGATCAGCTCTCAAACGCCACCAGCGCCATTGTTGCGCTCCCAAGGGGCTCTCAGCCACCCATCACCATGACTCACCAGGTCAACGGAGCCGCCCGGAGGGTTGTCTATGAGTGGTCTGTTGGTGTGGTGGATACTCCCGACATGAAGGACGTGATCGTCACCGTGTTCTGGAAGGAGGGCGGAATCGAGCATGAGACTCACCTCGAGACGCTTCTCTTTACGCTCTATTGAGAGGGCGGGCGGTTTCAGCCTGCTCGAGACCATGGTGAGCGCCAGCCTGATGGCTCTGGTGCTGGGCAGCATCTATGTCTTGCTGGTCGCCGGGATGCGCTATCACCGGGCCACGGCCACCGGTCTTGAGCTCCAGCAAGACAGCCTGCATGCCCTGATGTGGCTCACCCGAGAGATCGGGGAGACCAATCCCAGGACGATCCTGGTCTTCAACAACCCGCCCGGGCTCTTGTTTGCCTCTCCTAGAGATCGCTCGAGCAACATCTTCATCGACAACAGCGGGATGATCCGCTGGCCCAAGTTCATCTGCTACTTCCAGCAAGACATCAACGGAATTCCCTCGCTGGTGCGCAAGGAGCAGTATCTTGACCATCCCGACCTCAATGTGGTGCCGGCCCCCCTGGTACCCCCACTTCCCCTGCCCAAGCAGACTTTGAATTACTACCGCGTCCTGGCCGTCCCCGTCCGGAGCGTGGCTCACAATGTCTCCTTCATCCGGTTCTCGGGCATCAATCCGATAAAGATTGAGCTGACCGTGGCACGCACCGAGTTTGATCGCAGCTTTGAGACCAACCTGACCGTCAAGGTGAGACCCCGCAACTAGGAGGACCGAATGAAGAAGCTGTCTCCCCCCAGGGGTATGTCCCTGGCAGTGATCATCTTTATCAGCACCCTCTTGTTCGGAATGGCCGTGGTGGCCACCCAGGCGGTCTTCCTCAACAAAGGTCACGCCCTGGACACCAACATCCGAGAGCAATGCCGCTACGCGGCCAGCGCCGGCCTCCAGCGGGGGCTGCGAGAATTAGCGGTCAACAGTGGCATCGTCCAGTTCACCAATCCGCCGCAAAGCCCACCGCCCACCATCGATGAATCCCTGGCGGCCGATCCCAAGCTGCGCTATACCGTGCAGCTCCTGGCCAATGGGACCCCGCAAATGATCAAGGCTCCGGATGACTCTGACATCCCTCCGGGGGCCGTCTACATCTACTCGGTGGGCTATGTCGAGGGAAGCAGCACCAGAGTCAGTGTTTCGGGATACTCCGCCCTGGCCATCCGAGCCAAGCCCGTCTTCGATTTTGCCGGCCTGGCAGACGGTGCCATCGACATCCAGAGTGATTCCTGGATCGACGCCTGGAATTCCGCTTTGAGCGCCTACCCAGGAACCAGCCCGCTCAATCCGGCCGATCCCACCACCTACACGAAGGCAGCCAGCCTGGCAACCAACCTGGGGGTCATGGGCGCCATTCGGGTGGCCGGAAACACGGCCATCGACGGCGATCTGTTGGTGGCCCCGGACGCCACCAATCCGGCCGCCATCATTCAGCTGGCGGGAAGCGTTACCCTGACGGGGACGCCGCGCAACCAGTCCGGCACGCGACGGATTCCCCTGTGGGAGCCGACTCTGGACCCCAGCACCGCCAGCAACTCGGTCACCGTCGCGGCTGGAACAAGCTACACGCTTCCTCCAGGTGCCTATAAAGAGCTGAGCGCAGGCGCCTCGGGTGGAGCCAGGGCCAGCCTCGTCCTCACCGCGGGCGAATACTATTTCGACCGCGATGTCAAGCTGGCCAACGTGGACCTTCAGATCGATCCGGCCACCACCGCTCCAGTTGTCCTGTATGTCAAGGGAGACTTTGATGTGACCGCCCAGAGTCGACTTAACGTGGACACTGCCGGCGTGAACGGCAAACCGGCCAATCTCCAGGTTTACTTCGTTGGGAGCGACAAGAAGCTCAAAGTCGATCAGGCCTCCACGGCCAGCCTGGTAGCCTCGGGCGCCCAGACCCACGGTGTGCTGGATACGGGAGAGATCTTCGGGGCCATCATGGCGCAAGACATCACCATGCGGGGCGCGAACTCCAAAATTCACTATGACCAGTCGCTGGCTGGACTGAAACTCAACGGTAATGGTCGGTGGGCCCTGGTCGCCATCAAGGAGAAGTCAGGCAAGAGCAAAGGCAAAGGTGGCGGCGGCAACAGCGGTGGCTCGAACAGCGGCGGCGGTAACAGCGGTGGCTCGAACAGCGGCGGCACCACCAGCGGGAGCACCACCAGCGGCGGCACCACCAGCGGGAGCACCACCAGCGGCGGCACCACCAGCGGCGGCACCACCAGCGGCGGCACCACCAGCGGGAGCACCACCA
>JAANMY010000306.1_pt1 | contig 70874 bp, 63 predicted proteins | sample 7279691 | NCBI WGS metagenome assembly JAANMY01 (sample SAMN14094543, study PRJNA606508) | bioreactor metagenome | isolation source: A lab-scale SPAN reactor treating ammonium-rich wastewater day 388 | place: Ireland: Galway | collected 2018-02-07 | reverse complement strand
TCGCAATAGCCAAGCTATTGCTGTGGTTTGCGCCTCGCAACCCATCCCGAACCGCATCCCCCACACCTTCATTCGAGATCATGAACACGTTCTAAGCGCCCAAAGCACGCCTCTATACTGTTGGGTTTTGTTTTTTCACCCTCGCCCTGGCATGAAGATTTTTCTCGGTTACCGGCAAACCGGCCTGGCCCCGGCCTGCGCCCTGACCATCGGCAATTTTGACGGTGTCCACCGTGGCCACCAGGCGATGCTGGGGCTGCTGCGGGCCGAGGCCGCCCAGCGCGGCCTGCCCAGTTGCGCGGTGACGTTCGAGCCGCACCCGCGCGACTACTTTGCCAAGGTGCTGGGCAAGCCCGAACTGGCTCCGGCCCGCGTGGGCACGCTGCGCGACAAGCTGGCGCAATTGCGCGTGTGCGGACTCGATCAGGTAGTGATCCTGCCGTTCAACCACGCGCTGGCCAGCTTGAGCCCCCAGGCCTTTATTGACGAGGTGCTGCTCAGCGGCCTGGGCGCGCGCTACGTGCTGGTGGGCGATGATTTTCGGTTTGGTGCCCAGCGGGCGGGCGACTACGAGTTGCTGGACCGCATCGGCCAGGCGCAGGGCTTTGAAGTGGCCCGCATGAACAGCTACGAAGTGCACGGGGTGCGCGTCTCCAGCACCGAAGTGCGGGCCGCCCTGGCCGCGGGCGACATGGCCGGGGCCGAGCGCCTGCTGGGCCGCCCCTACACCATCAGCGGCCATGTGGTGCATGGGCGCAAGCTGGGCCGCAGCCTGGCCGAAAGCGCCCCTGGCCTGGGCGATGGCTTTCGCACCTTGAATTTGCGCTTTGACCATTGGAAGCCTGCTGCCAGCGGCATCTTCGCCGTGCTGGTGCATGGATTGACGGACCAGCCCCTGCCGGGCGTGGCCAATCTGGGCATCCGCCCCTCGCTCGACCCCAACGATGTGAACGGCGGGCGCGTGCTGCTGGAAACCCACTGCCTGGACTGGCCGCCGCACCTGGGCGGCGATGGGGGCTACGGTAAAATCATCCGCGTGGAACTGCTGCACAAACTGCACGATGAGCTGAAATACGACAGCCTGGATGCGCTCACCCAGGGGATCGCGCAAGACTGCGCCGATGCCCGCGCCTTTTTTGCCGCCCAACGCAGCGGCAACGATGTCGCCCCCGCACAAACCCAGCGCCAGACCACGCGCGACCGAATTTGATGCCGGGCATCACCTTCACCCATTTGCACCGGCCCTTCCGGTTTTCCTCCCCCTGAATTTCCAGCCCAGGCCCCGCCCTGGGCTTTGCCTTGAAGCGAGAAAGATTTTTCATGTCCGAATCCACCACCCCGAAAAAAGCCAAGAGTGCCCCCGAAAGCGCCTACCGCGCCACACTGAACATGCCCGACACGCCCTTTCCCATGCGCGGCGACCTGCCCAAGCGCGAGCCGCAATGGGCCAAGGACTGGGACGAGCAAGGCATCTACAAGCAACTGCGGGCTGCCCGTCAGGGAGCGCCCAAATTCATCCTGCACGACGGCCCGCCGTATGCCAACGGCCAAATCCACATCGGCCACGCGATGAACAAAATCCTGAAAGACATGATCGTCAAAAGCCGCCAGCTGGAGGGCTTTGATGCGCTGTACACCCCCGGCTGGGACTGCCACGGCCTGCCCATTGAAAACGCCATCGAAAAACTGCATGGCCGCAACCTGCCGCGCGACGAGATGCAGGCCAAGGGCCGCGCCTTTGCCACCGAGCAGATTGCCCAGCAAATGGCCGACTTCCAGCGCCTGGGCGTGCTGGGCGAGTGGGATCACCCCTACAAGACCATGAACTTTGCCAGCGAGGCGCACCAGCTGCGCGCGCTGAAAAAGGTGATGGAGCGCGGCTTTATCTACCGCGGCCTGAAGCCCGTGTACTGGTGCTTTGACTGCGCCAGCTCACTGGCCGAGTTTGAAATTGAATATGCCGACAAGCCCAGCCAGACCCTGGACGTGATGTTCCCCACGGCCGCACCGGAGCAACTGGCTGCAGCCTTCGGTCTGGCAACGCTGGACAAACCCGCCTTTGCCGTGATCTGGACCACCACCGCGTGGACGATTCCGGCCAACCAGGCGCTGAACGTAAACCCCGCACTGGAATACAGCCTGGTCGATACCGAGCGCGGCCTGCTCATCCTGGCCAGCGCCCTGGTGGAAAAATGCCTGCAGCGTTGGGGCATCAGCGGCCAGGTGGTGGCCACCACCCTGGGGCAAAAGCTCGATCGCCTGAATTTCAAGCACCCGCTGGCCCATGTGGACAAGGGCTACGACCGCCTCTCGCCCATCTACGTGGCCGAGTACGCCACCGCCGAAGACGGCACGGGTATCGTGCACAGTGCCCCGGCCTACGGGGTGGACGACTTCAACAGCTGCGTGAGCAACGGGCTGGCCTACAACGACATCCTCAACCCCGTGCAAGGCAATGGCCAGTACGCGGCCGACTTTCCGCTGTTTGGCGGCCAACCCATCTGGAAGGCCGTGCCGCTGATCATTGATGCGCTCAAAGTGGCCGGCCGCCTGGTGGGCACCGCCGGCATCACGCACAGCTACCCGCACTGCTGGCGGCACAAATCGCCGGTGATCTACCGCGCCGCCGCGCAGTGGTTTGTGCGCATGGACGAGGGCGAAGGCGTGTTCACCGATCCAGCACAAAAACCGGCACAAACGCTGCGCCAGATTGCGCTAGCAGCTATCGAAAACACCAGCTTCTACCCCGAAAACGGCAAGGCCCGACTGCGCGACATGATTGCCAACCGGCCCGACTGGTGCATCTCGCGCCAGCGCAGCTGGGGCGTGCCGCTGCCGTTCTTTTTGCACGTCGATTCGGGCGAGCTGCACCCGCGCACGATGGAAATCATCGACCAGGCGGCCAGCATCGTTGAGCAAGGCGGCATCGAAGCCTGGAGCCGCGTGAGCACCGAGGAAATCCTGGGCGCCGAGGATGCCAAGAACTACACCAAGAGCCTGGACATTCTGGAAGTGTGGTTCGACTCGGGCAGCACCTTCTGGCACGTGCTGCGCGGCACGCACGCCGGCATGCACCACGACAGCGGCCCCGAGGCCGACCTCTACCTGGAAGGCCACGACCAGCACCGGGGCTGGTTCCACAGCTCGCTCTTGCTAGCCAGCGCTATTTTTGGCCGCGCCCCGTACCGGGGGCTGCTCACGCACGGCTTCACCGTGGACGGCCAGGGCAAGAAGATGAGCAAATCGCTGGGCAACACCGTCTCGCCGCAAGAGGTCAGCAGCAAGATGGGCGCGGAAATCATCCGCCTGTGGTGCGCCTCGACCGACTACTCGGGCGACCTGGCCATTGACGACAAAATCCTGGCCCGCGTGGTCGATGCCTACCGCCGCATCCGCAACACGCTCCGCTTTTTGCTGGCCAACACCAGCGACTTTGATGCCGCCAAGGATGCCGTGCCCTACGCGCAGATGCTGGAGATTGACCGCTGGGCGCTGGCCCGCGCAGCCGAATTTCAGGCCGAGGTGCTGGGCCACTTCAAGGTGTACGAATTTCACCCCGTGGTGGCCAAGCTGCAGCTGTTCTGCTCCGAGGATTTGGGCGGCTTTTACCTGGACGTGCTCAAAGACCGCCTCTACACCAGCGCTGCGGGCAGCGTGGCACGGCGCAGCGCCCAGACGGCGCTGCACCAAATCCTGCACGCCATGCTGCGCTGGATGGCGCCCTTCCTGTCGTTCACCGCGGAAGAGGCCTGGAAGATTGTCGGCGGCGGCAGCCCTTCCATCTTTTTGGAAACCTACCCCACCCTGCCTGCGGGCGATGCGGCGCTGCTGGCCAAGTGGGAGCGCATCCGCGCCATCCGCGACACCACGAACAAGGAAATCGAAAACCAGCGCGAGGCCGGCCACATTGGCGCATCGCTGCAGGCCGAGGTGACCCTGAGCGCCACGCCCGAAGACCTGGCCCTGCTGCAATCGCTGGGCGAGGATTTGAAGTTCGTCCTCATCACCAGCGCCGCGCAGGCGCAGGCTGGCGACGCGCTGGCGGTGCAGGTGCAAGTCAGCCACCACGCCAAGTGCGAACGCTGCTGGCACTACCGCGCCGACGTGGGCGTGAACCCCGAGCACCCCACCCTGTGCGGGCGCTGCGACAGCAACCTGCACGGCAGCGGCGAAGTGCGCAGCATTGCCTAAGCCGATCCAATCAGATCAAATAAAACAGCTGCTGCCGCTGATTTAATAAGCATTTCAAGGAGAAAACACCTTGAAATGCTTGTTTTACAAGCGGAACAAGCTATTGATTTATGAACACCTCTTCCCCTTCCCGCCCCCGCATCTGGCCCTGGCTGGCCTGGGCGCTGCTGATTCTGGTGCTCGACCAGCTGACCAAGCAGTGGATATTGCGCCACTACGCGCTGTGGGACAGCACGCCCGTCACCAGCTTTTTCAACATCGTGCGGGCGCACAACACCGGGGCGGCCTTCTCCTTTCTGGCCGACCACGGCGGCTGGCAGCGCTGGCTGTTCGTTGGCATCGGCGTGGGCGCCACGGTGCTGATCACCTGGCAGCTGCGCAAATACCCAACGCAAAAGCTGTTTTGCTTTGCGCTGGCCAGCATCCTGGGCGGGGCGATTGGCAACGTGATAGACCGGCTGATGCACGGCTACGTGGTCGATTTTTTGGACTTTTACTGGGGCAGCCGCCACTTTCCGGCCTTCAACGTGGCCGACATGGGCATCACCCTGGGCGCGGCCCTGCTCATCCTGGACGAGCTGCTGCGCAGCCGCCGCAGCAAGCCCGCCGCGCCGTGAGTGGGCGGCCCAGCTGCCAGCGGGCTTGTTCGCCCCGGCGTATATTGGCGGGCTTGATTTCTTAGGGTTTATGCAGCATTTACTCAATCTTTTGGCCGCTATTGCCCTGCTGGTGTGGGGCATCCAGATGGTGCGCACGGGCATCTTGCGCGTGTTTGGTGCCAACCTGCGCCAGCTCATCTCCCGGGGCGTGAGCACGCGGCTGACGGCCCTGCTCTCGGGCGTGGGGGTGACGGCCATCGTGCAGTCCAGCACGGCCACGGCGCTGATTGTTTCGGCCTTTGTGGGGCAGGGGATGATTTCGCTGACCTCGGCCCTGGTCATCATGCTGGGGGCGGATGTGGGCTCCAGCCTGATGGCGGTGGTGTTCTCGCTGGATCTGTCCTGGCTTTCGCCGCTGTGCATCTTTACCGGCGTGGTGCTCTTTGTGGCCCGCCAAGACACCACCGCCGGGCGCGTTGGCCGCATTTTGATCGGCCTGGGGCTAATGCTGCTGGCCCTGCGCCTGATTACTGAGGCCACCTTGGTGCTCACCCAGTCCGAGACGGTGCGCACGCTGCTGCTGGCCGTCACCAGCGACATCACGCTGGAGATCATCACCGGCGCGGTGCTGGCCGTCATTTCCTATTCCAGCCTGGCCACCGTGCTGCTGGTGTCGGCCCTGGCCGGCTCGGGCGGCATTCCGGGCGATGTGGCCCTAGGGCTGGTGCTGGGGGCCAACCTGGGCAGCGGCATGCTGGCCCTGCTGACCACACTCAAATCCAGTGTGCAAGTGCGCCAGGTGCCGCTGGGCAACCTGCTGTTCAAGGTGGTCGGCGTGGTGGCCATGGTCGGGCTGATCCAACCCTGGCTGACCTACATTGCCCCGCTGGTGCCCAATATCGGTGCCCAGGTGGTGCTGTTTCACCTGCTGTTCAACCTGGTGGTGGCGCTGCTGTGTGTGCAATTTACCGGGCACTTTGCCCGGGTGGTCGAAAAAATCCTGCCGCCCGAGGTGGCCGCCCTCTCCTCCACCCGGCCGCACCACTTGGACACCTCGGCACTGGCCACCCCCTCCCTGGCCATTTCTTGTGCGGCCCGCGAGGCCCTGCACCAGGCCGACATCGTCGAAACCATGCTCGTGGGCCTGAAAAAAGTCTGGGAAGACAACGATGCCACCCTGGCCCAAGAGCTGCGCACGCTGGACGACCGGGTGGACGATCTGTATTCCGCCATCAAGTACTACCTGACCAAAATCTCCCGCGCCGAACTCGATCAGCGCGAGGGCCAGCGCTGGACCGAGGTGATCAATTTCACCATCAACATGGAGCAGGTGGGCGATTTGGTCGAGCGCATCCTGCAAGAGATAGAAGACAAAAAAATCAAAAAAGGCCGGGATTTCTCCAGCGCCGGGCTCGAGGAAATCAACGAAATGCATGCCCATCTGGTGGCCAACCTGCACCTGGCGATGAGCGTCTTTTTGAACGGCAATGTGCGCGATGCCCAGCGCCTGCTCAAAGAAAAAGCGCGTTTTCGCGATTTGGAACTGGCCTACGCCGCCAGCCATTTAAACCGCCTGTCCGACGGCAAGGTCAAAAGCATTGAAACCAGCGCCCTGCACATTGACATGATCAGCGACCTCAAGCGCATCAACTCCTTGCTGTGCTCACTGGCCTACCCGGTGCTGGAGGCCGCCGGCCTGATCGAGCCACGCCTGAAAGATTTGTAGCCGCAGCACACCCAGTGGCTGGGCAAGCCCGCCATCTTTCCTGCCACGCTGGCCTGCGCTGGCCCAGCCCGGCGTTAGCATTCGCGCAATGACTGCACCTTTGAACCTGGGCACGGTTGCCCTCTTAACCGCCGCCCCCCTGCTGTGGGCGGGCAACGCCATCGTCGGGCGCTTGATTTACGAGCTGATCTCGCCCTTCACCCTGAACTTTATCCGCTGGGCCGCCGCCTGCGTGCTGCTGCTGCCCATTGCCTGGCGCGTGCTGAAAAAAGACGGCCCGCTGTGGCCCCACTGGAAGTCGTATGCCGTGCTGGGCTTTTTGGGCATTGGCTGCTACAACAGCCTGCTGTATTTGTCGCTGAAAACGTCCAGCCCGCTCAACGTCACCCTGGTCGGTGCCAGCATGCCCATTTGGATGCTGGGGCTGGGCCGCCTGTTTTGGGGCACCGCCATCAATGGCCGCCAGATTCTGGGGGCGCTGCTCTCCATTTGCGGGGTGGTGCTGGTGCTCACCCGGGGGGACATCGAGGTGCTGCGCCACCTGCAACTGGTGCCTGGCGACCTGTTCATGCTGCTGGCCACGCTGATTTGGTCGCTCTACACCTGGCTGCTGACTAAAGCCCCCGGCCCGCAAGAATTTAAAAGCGACTGGGCGCAGTTTTTATTCGCCCAGGTGCTGTTTGGCATGCTGTGGTCGGGCCTGTTCACGGCTACCGAAGCCAGCCTGGGGGCTTTTCACCTGGTGCTGGGCTGGCCGCTGATAACGGCGTTGGTGTTCATCACCATTGGCCCAGCCATTTTGGCCTACCGCTTCTGGGGCGCGGGGGTGCGCCGCTCCAGCCCCGCGGTGGGCGGCTTTTTTGCCAACCTGATCCCGCTGTTTACCGCCATTTTGTCGGTGCTGGTGCTGGGCCAAGCACCCCAGCTGTACCACGCCGGTGCGTTTGTCTTGATCGTCGGCGGCATTTTGGTGGCCTCACGCCGCTGAAGATAGCCCCACCCCAACAGCGCATCGGCCAGGGCGTGGCCGTTTTCACCGCACAAGCGCTTCCCGTCTGACTCACCGCAGCTGTCCGAACGCAGCGCCGCAGGCGCGAAGCGAGTTCTGCGGTGCCAGGCTGCTGCCACACGCCTTCTTTGCCTCCTTTCTTGCGCGGGCAAGAAAGGAGGTCGCCCGCCGGGGCGAGTCCCGGCCAGCAGCCCCAAAATCAAAAAAGAAAGCTGCTAGCGCACATATCTATTGAATTTAAAAGCGTTTCAACCTTCAAACCCAACAAACACAAGCGCAAGCAGCTTCTTTTTTAAGCCCTCCCGTGGGGGACCTTAAAACGTGCCTGGGTACAAACCACCATCGGCCAAGATGTTTTGCCCATTCACGTACCCGGCCTGCTGGCTGCACAAAAACGCACAAATCGCACCAAACTCGGCCGCTGTGCCAAAGCGCTGGGCGGGCACCAGGGCCTGCTGGCTGGCCCGAAAAGCCTCGGGGGTTTGCCCCGTTTTGGCTGCGCCCCCGACAAAGGTGGCTTGCAGGCGGTCGGTATCAAACTTGCCGGGGAGTAGATTGTTCATGGTGATGCCCTTGGCGGCCAGCTCCGAGCGGGCCAGCCCGGCAATAAAACCGGTCAAGCCGCTGCGGGCCCCATTGGACAGGCCCAGGATGTCAATTGGCGCTTTCACTGCGCTGGAGGTGATGTTCACAATGCGGCCAAAACCGCGCGCTGCCATGCCATCGACCACCGCCTTGATCAGCTCGATGGGGGTGAACATGTTGGCATCGACCGCGGCCATCCACTGGTCGCGCTGCCAATCGCGAAAATCGCCGGGCGGCGGGCCCCCGGCGTTGTTCACCAAAATATCTACATTCACCCCCGGCCCCCCGGCGGCACTGAGCACTGCAGCGCGGCCTTCGGGCGTGGTGATGTCGCAGGCCACGGCAATAACTTGAGGGGGTTTTTGGCCACTGGCCCTTGCCCAGTCTGCGGAAGTTGCTCTTAATTTTTCAGCTGCTTGCTGCAACGGGCCTGCGGTGCGGGCATTGATGACCACGTTCACACCTTCGGCCACCAGCGCCTGCGCACAGCCAAAGCCCAGCCCTTTGCTGGCGGCGCACACCAGCGCCCATTTACCGGCAATACCTAAATCCATGCTTGCTCTCCTTGCTGAAAAAACCCTGATTGTTGGCTTCTTTATTGATGGTGTTTGCCAAACAGCCGGTGGTGCAAGCGCCGCAAGCTCCACCACACCGAAAAGGCCACCACCGGAATGGCCAGCGCCGCCGTACTCTCGGCCGACAGCGGCCAGCCCAGGCGGTGCGCCCCTTTGGCCAAATAGCTGATCAGGCCGGTGATGTAGTAAGTAATGGCGGCCACGGACAGGCCCTCCACCGTCGATTGCAGCTTGAGCTGCATGGCCTGGCGCTCGTTCATGCTGCCCAGTAGCTGCTGGCTGCTTTGCTGCTGCTCGATCTCGACGCGGGTGCGCAGCAAATTGCTCACGCGCGAGACGCGCTCAGACAGGGCGTTTTGCCGCCGCGCGGCCCATTCGCAGGTGCTGCGGGCCGGGGTCAGCCGCCGCGCCATGAATTCTTGAAAGCTCAAAAAGCCTGAGAGGCGCTCTTCCTGCAAATCCACAATGCGCTTCTCAACCAGCTCAAAATACGCCCGGCTGGCCGAAAAGCGGGCGTGGCTGGCGGCGTATTCGCTCTCCACCTGTCCGGCCAGACGCGTGAGGCGATCGAGCAGCGCGGGCTCGGACTGGCGATCGGCCTGGCGAATCGCCTGGGCCAGCTCGGCCAGCTCTTGCTCGGCCTTGCCCAGCACCGCCACCGCATGGCGGGCCGCCGGCATGGCCAGCAGGGCCATCATGCGGTAGGTTTCCATCTCCAGCAGGCGCTGCACCAGCCGCCCCAGGCGCGGGGCCGAAATCTCCGGCCCCGGCTGCACCAGCATGCGCGAGCAGCCATCGGCATGGATGGCAAAGTCGGTACACACCTGGGTTTGCCCCCGGTGTACCAAGGAGCCGGCCAAGGTGTCGGTATTGAGCATGTGCTCCACCACCTGGGCCAGGCCCCCTGGGCCACATTGGGCGGTTTGCACAATCCACAGATGGATACACGCCAGGCTGTGCCCAGGCAAGGCGGCCAGCCAGGCTTGCGGCACCTCTTCTGCCGCCGTGGGCGGGCTGCGCGTGTCCAGCAGCACATCGCTGGCCAGGGGGACTTGAAACGTCCAGCTGACAAACTCGGTGTGCAGCTCCCAACGCAGGCGAAAGCCGCCCACATCGACACGCACATGGGTGGTGTGCTCATCCGGAACGCTGCGGTGGTGGTCGCGCAGCAAGGCGGCCAAATGCTGGCGGCTGGCCTCGCGCTGGGCGCTGTCGCAGACCATGACCAAGTGGGTCAGCGCGGTGGGCGCGGCAATCGACTCGGGCGGGCGGGCGTGAATCTCGTTGTGCAGCGAGGCACGTTGCGGGTGCTGGGCGGGCAAAGACACAACTGGCATGGGCGCAAAACCTTGAAACCTGGGAAGAACCCGCAATTGTGCGCGATGAAGCTTACACATCCGCCCTTAGAACGTGTTTACGATCTCCTCATGGGTGTGCGGGCGCGGCTTCGGGCAGTCTGCGTCGTTGCAAATCCTCGCAATAGCCAAGCTATTGCTGTGGTTTGCGCCTAGCAACCCATCCCGAACTGCGTCCCCCATACCTTCATTCGAGATCATGAACACGTTCTTAGAACGTGTTCACGTTCTTAGCCGGGCGCACTTTCGGCGACGGGGCGCAACACTTTCAACCATTTGGTCGCTGGCAGTTGGTAGGCCGCCTGCACCGCCTGCGCCCGCGCTTGCAGCTGCAGCACATCGTGCGGCTGGGCCACGCGCAGGGCCAGCACGATGGTGTTGCCCTCGCGCGTGGGTTTAAACGCCCAAACGTTTTCAGCCCCAAAGGCCGTGCAAATCTTCTCCAGACTGCGGGCGTAGCTGCTGCGCCGGCCAAAGAGATTGACCGTCATGCAGCCTTCCGGGGTGAGCATGGCGCGGCAGTCGGCATAAAACTCGGCACTGTCCAGCACCGGCGCGGCCGCTTCGTGGTCGTACAAGTCCACCTGCAAGGCATGCACCGCGCCCTGCCAATCGGGGTGGCCAATCGCCTCCCCCGCATCGGCCTGCAGCACCTGCAGGCGTTCGTTGTCCGGCGGCAGTTTGAACCAGCCCCGGCAGGCGGCAATCACCTGCGGGTTGATCTCGATGGCCGTGGTGCGCATGCCCAGCGTTTTGTAGTGAAACTTGGTCAGCGCCGCCGCCCCCAGGCCCAACTGCACGGCCTGCAACGCCGTCAAATCCTCATCGGCCGGGGTAAACAGCAGCCAGGCGACCATGCGCTGCACATATTCCAAATCCAACATATAGGGGTCTTTGAGCCGCATCGAGCCTTGCACCCAGGGCGTGCCCAGGTGCAGGTAGCGGGCAATGTCGCCTTCAGAAACGCTGACCGCCGGCAAATCGACCGCTGCTTTATTTTTTTTACGAGTGACCACAACACCGCCTCAATAACAACGGGGCCCGCAGGCCCCGAGGAGAAAAGAAAAATTCGAGCGCTCTCTAGGGAGCAGTACGCTGGGCCGAAGTATGCGCCAAGCCGGCATTGCGCAAAAACTCCGCCGGCACTTGCAAGCTGGGGCGGGTGCCGTATTGCTCGTGCAGTGTGAGCAAGGCATCCAGATTGGGATCGCGCAGCATGACCGTTTTGCCATCCTGGGCCGCCACGGCCACCACATTCGGGGCGGCCGTTTGTGCCAATTGCGGGGCGATGGCCGTGGGGGCTTGCACCATCAGCACTTGCCAGCCCACCGCCGCCACGGCAGCGATTGAGGCAAAACCGGCAGCCAATTTCCACCGAAACACCGAGGCATTGGCCGCCGGGTCGCGCTGCTGGGCCGACGCTAAAGCCGGCGCTTGCACTTGCTCCAAAACACCAGGAGCCATTGCCACCCGCGGGGCCGACACCGATTCAGCTGCCGTTTCCGCTACCACTACCGATTCCGATAGCGCTTGCAAGGGCGGCTCTTGCGCCAATTGCGCCCGCAACCCCGAAAGCAAATCGTGCTGGCTGTGGTGCGCCAAATCGGGCGAGCGCAGCACATCGCCCACCAGGTGGTAAAGCTGCCAATTGGCCTGGCCCTGGGCATCTTCGGCCAAGGCCAAGGCCTGCTCCAGCTCGGGCCCAGTCAATTCGCCATCGACCAAGGCCGAGAGCAACTCCTGTGTATTTACAACATCGTCTTTCATGGTTCTACCTGCTGTTTGCGGACAGCCCGCATCCCCTATCACCAGCGCTTGCCCGTTTGGCGCTCCAGCATCGGTTTGACCCGTGCAGAAATCGCCTCGCGAGCGCGAAAAATGCGAGAGCGCACCGTGCCAATCGGGCAAGCCATGGCCTGCGCGATTTCGTCGTAGCTCAGCCCTTCGATTTCGCGCAGCGTCACCGCTTGGCGCAATTCTTCGGGCAAGGCCGCCATGGCCTCTTGCACCGCAGCGGCAATTTCTTGCGCGGCCAAAACGGTCTCGGGCGTCTCGTCCGTGCTTGGTTCGTGCCGGTTGCGAAAAGTTTCATCATCGTCTTGCGCCGGAGCCAACGCGCTTTCGGTCAGCACCGGATCGCGGCGCATATCCATCAAGAATTTTTTCGCCGTATTCACCGCAATGCGGTACAGCCAGGTGTAGAACTGCGCCTCGCCGCGAAACTGCGGCAGGGCCCGGTAAGCACGCAAAAAAGTTTCTTGGGCAATGTCCTGCACCAGATCATGGTCCCGCACCATGCGGGCAATCAGCCGCTCAATGCGGCGCTGGTATTTGATCACCAGCAACTCGTACGCCCGCTGATCCCCGGCCACGGTGCGCTGCACCAGTTGCATATCACTGTCGTTCGATGAGAGGGGCAAAGAAGGTGCGTTCATGCAGTCAAAAAAAGGGGCTTCTCACTGCACCGGCGGCTGCAGCATCCAAGAAGGGCTGGAATATACCGCACGGCGCAGCGCCAGCCAGTCATGAGGGTGGCGCGATGACGGCGCTTGAACCCAGAAAAAATAGCTGCCCACGTCTGTTTTTACGTGCAATCCAAGGGCTATTTGCATATCTATGGCCACTTTTAAAGCGGTAATAGCTATACATTTTTCTTCTGCAGCAGCACCAGCGGTATCACCATCGGCATTCGCCTGCCACGACCATGCCTGCCGGTCCCAGCGCAAACGGCCACGCGGCAAATGGCGCCAGGTCTTTCCGGCCCCCCACACACCCAGCGCCCACACCGCCAACAACCCCAACGCCACCCGCCCACTACTGGCCCAGCCGACATAGGCCACGGCGGCCAAGCCCACACAGGCCAGCACCAGCAGCGCGGCACCAAGCAGCCACCCTGGGCCGACCTGCACGGTGACTGCAGGCGGGCTGTGGTGGCGCAGCGTCATAACAACAAAACCCGCTTGGGCCTTTCGGCCAAGCGGGTGAAGTTGAAAGCCGCTGGCATCGACAAGACTGGCTGGGTCGAGCGCTGCAGCGGTGGGCGTTAAACGCGCTTGAAAACCAAAGAGCCGTTGGTGCCACCAAAGCCAAAGTTGTTTTTCAGCGCCACCTCAATCTTGGCATCGCGGGCGGTATTGGCGCAGTAGTCCAGGTCGCACTCAGGATCTTGGTTGAACAGATTGATCGTGGGCGGAATTTTCTGTGTATGCAGCGCCATCACCGTGAACACACTCTCAATCCCACCGGCACCGCCCAGCAGGTGGCCGGTCATGGATTTGGTGGAGCTGACCACGGTTTGGTAAGCGGCATCACCCAAGGCGGCTTTGATGGCGTTGGTTTCGTTCTTGTCGCCCAGCGGGGTGGACGTGCCGTGGGCGTTCAGATAATGGATTTGGTCGGGATTCACCCCGGCATTGCGCATGGCGTTGAGCATGGCGCGGCGCGGGCCGTCCATATTCGGGGCTGTCATGTGCCCGGCATCGGCGCTCATGCCATAACCGCTTAATTCAGCGTAAATTTTGGCACCACGGGCTTTGGCGTGTTCGTACTCTTCCAGCACCAGCACGCCAGCGCCTTCGCCCAGCACAAAGCCATCGCGGTCTTTGTCCCAGGGGCGCGAGGCGGTGGACGGATCATCGTTGCGCGTGGACAAGGCCCGCATGGCGGCAAAACCGCCCACGCCCAGGGGCGAAACCGTGGCTTCGGCCCCCCCGGCAACTACGATGTCAGCATCGCCGTATTCAATCATGCGCCCGGCTTCGCCAATGCAGTGCAGGCCCGTGGTGCAGGCCGTGACGACCGACAGGTTGGGGCCTTTAAAGCCAAAGCGCATGGAAACATGGCCAGCCACCATATTGATGATGGAGGCGGGCACAAAAAATGGGGTAATGCGGCGCGGGCCGCGATGGGAGAGCTCGATCTGGGTGTTTTCGATCAGCGGCAAGCCGCCAATGCCCGAACCCACCACGCACCCGATGCGCGTGGCCAGCTCTTCCGACAAGGCTTCGCCCGTGGGCAAGCCAGCGTCTTTGACGGCTTGTTCGGCTGCGGCGATCCCGTAATGGATGAAGGAGTCCATGGTGCGGGCATCTTTGCTGCTCATGTACTCTTCGACGTTAAAGCCTTTGACTTCGCCTGCAATCTTGCAGGAAAAAGCCTCTGTATCGAACTTGGTAATCAGGCCAATCCCGGATTGACCGGCCAAGATATTGGCCCAGGCGCTTTGTACCGTGTTACCCACGGGACTGATGCAACCCAGGCCGGTCACGACAACGCGACGACGGCTCATGCGTTTTAACCTTTACTGATCGCTGGCAGACACAAGCCCAAAGGCTTAAGCCTTGTGGTGGGTGTTGGCGTAGTCGATGGCGTTTTGCACCGTGGTGATTTTTTCAGCATCTTCATCGGGGATTTCGATGCCGAATTCATCTTCCAGGGCCATCACCAGCTCCACTGTGTCCAGCGAGTCGGCACCCAGGTCGGCCACAAAGGCTTTTTCGTTGGTGACTTGAGACTCTTCAACGCCGAGTTGCTCAGCAATGATTTTTTTGACACGTGTTTCAATATCGCTCATGGTTTCCCTCAGGGGTTGTGTAGAAATGAACCCGCGATTCTAGCCGCATCAGCAGACCTTGCTGAAAACGGCTTGCCGTCGCGAGGAAACGGCATAACTTCATGCGCAAATGGCAATTACATGTACATGCCGCCATTCACCGCCAACTCTTGGCCCGTAATGTAGCCTGCTTCGTTGGAGGCCAAAAACGCCACGGCATGGGCAATATCACTAGGGTCGCCCAGCTTGCCCAGCGGAATTTGTGCCGCCAAGGCGGCTTTCTGCTCTTGCGGCAGCACCGCTGTCATATCGGTGGCGATAAAGCCCGGTGCCACACAGTTCACGGTGATGTTGCGGCTGCCCAGCTCACGCGCTAGGGCGCGGCTCATGCCAGCCACCCCGGCTTTGGCGGCGGCGTAGTTGGCCTGACCGGGGTTGCCCATGCTGCCAACCACACTGGTGACGCTGATGATGCGACCAAACCGCTGCTTCATCATCGGGCGAATAGCCGCACGGCTGAGTCGGAATACGGCTTTCAAATTGGTGTCCAGCACGGCATCCCACTCGTCATCTTTCATGCGCATGGCCAGCTGGTCTTTGGTGATGCCGGCGTTGTTTACCAACACGTGCAGGCCGCCATCGGTTTTCACGATGGAATCGAACAAGGCATCGACGCTGGCCGCGTCATTCACATCCAGCTTCACGCCTCGGCCACCCTGGTCGATCAGGGCCGCGCTGATGCGCTGGGCACCCTCATCGGAGGTGGCGGTGCCAATCACGGTGTAGCCACGCTGGGCCAGCTCCTGGGCAATGGCGGCACCAATGCCACGGGTGGCACCGGTCACCAAGGCGATACGGGGGGTAGCTTGTGTCATGCGAGTAACTCCTTTACTTCGGCCAAGGTGGCGGGGTCGTACAGGGCGGCGCCGATCAGGTCGGCATCAATGCGCTTGACCATGCCGGCCAAGACTTTGCCCGGGCCACACTCCACCACGTGGGTGATGCCTCGGGCCTTGAGGGCTTGCACGCTTTCAACCCAGCGCACCGGGCCAAAAGCCTGGCGGTACAGGGCATCGGCAATGGCCGCCCCTTCGTGCACCACGGCCACGTCAATGTTGTTGATCACGTCGATTTGAGGGGCGGCAAAGGTAATGCCCGCCAACGCGGCTTTTAATTGCTCGGCCGCTGGTTGCATCAGGCTGGAGTGAAACGGCGCCGAGACCGGCAGCGGCAAAGCGCGCTTGGCTCCTGCAGTTTTCATAGCTGCTCCCGCAGCATCCACGGCGGCTTTTGAGCCTGCAATCACAGTTTGCCCAGGATCGTTGAAGTTCACTGCTTCCACAACCTCAGCGCCGCCCAAATCGGCCGTGACTTGGGCGCACACGGCTTTGACCTTGTCGGCGTCCAAACCCAATACCGCAGCCATGGCACCGACACCCACCGGCACCGCCGCCTGCATCGCTGCCGCCCGCAGGCGCACCAGGGGAATGGCTTGCCCCAGGCTTAACACCCCAGCGGCGACCAAGGCGGAATATTCCCCCAGCGAATGCCCGGCCACGGCATCGGGCAGCGCCCCGCCTTCGGCTTGCCAAACGCGCCAGGCCGCCACGCCCGCGAGCAGCATCACCGGCTGGGTGTTGGTGGTCAGGGCCAGCGCCTCTTTGGGGCCCTGGGCAATCAGTGCGCCCAGGTCTTCGCCCAGGGCATCCGAGGCCTCTTGCACGGCTTGGCGCACGGCAGGGTGGTCGCCCCAGGCATCCAACATGCCGACGGCTTGCGAGCCTTGGCCCGGAAAGACAAAAGCAAATTTTTTCATCGTCTAAAATTTTTAATAAAACAAGGCTCTAACGCTTACCAGTAAAGCGTTAGCAGCTACATTTTTACCAAAACCGCACCCCAGGTGAAGCCACCGCCCACCCCTTCGAGCAGGACATTTTGCCCCGGCTGAACCTGCCCAGAGCGCACCCCGTAATCCAGGGCCAGAGGAATCGAGGCCGCCGAGGTGTTGCCATGGTCATGCACGGTGACAATCACTTTGTCCATGGGCAGCTTGAGCTTGCGGGCCGTGCTTTGCATGATGCGGATATTGGCCTGGTGCGGAATCAACCAGTCGATGGCCCGCTCATCCAGGCCGGCTTTGGCCAAGGTGGCATGGGCGACTTTTTCCAGCACGCCAACAGCCAGTTTGAACACCGCTTGCCCATCCATGGTGAGCAAGGGCGACCCCAACACTTTGCCGCCGCTGACGTGGCCGGGCACGCACAGGATGTCGGCGTAGCGGCCGTCAGCATGCAGATCGCTGGCCAAGATACCTGGGGTATCGGAAGCCTCCAACACCACTGCGCCCGCACCGTCGCCAAACAAAACGCAGGTGGTGCGGTCCTGGAAATCCAAAATCCGGCTAAAGACCTCGGCCCCCACAACCAAAGCACGGCGGGCATTGCCGGCGCGGATCATGGCATCGGCCACCGTCAACGCATACACAAAGCCGCTGCACACCGCTTGCACATCAAACACTGGGCAGCCATTGGTGATGCCCAGTTTGTTTTGCAAGATGGCGGCGGTAGAGGGAAACACCATGTCCGGCGTGGACGTGGCCACGATGATCAGGTCAATGTCCTGCGCCGCAATGCCCGCAGCGGCAATGGCTTGCAAACTGGCTTGCAGGCCCAAATCGCTGCTGGTCACCCCGGCATCGGCGAAGTGGCGGGCGTGGATGCCGGTGCGCTCAACAATCCATTCATCCGAGGTTTGCACCCCGCGCTGGGCCAAGTCGGCAACAAGGTCATGGTTGGTAATGCGGCGCGGTGGCAAATAGCTACCGGTGCCGGTGATGCGCGCAAAACGAGAAACAGTGGTCATAACAAGGCTTCAGCGGCACTGGCCGTAGTGGTGGCTGCTGCCAAAAGCGGAGCAGCGGCAACAATGCGCCCCCGGACTTTGTCCAGCAGCTGGTTGCGGGCCGCATCATACGCACGATTGAGCGCGTGCTCATACGCGCGGGCATCGGCCGAGCCGTGGCTTTTGAACACTAGGCCGCGCAAACCCAGCAGAGCCGCGCCGTTGTAGCGGCGATGGTCCATGCGCGCCATCAGCGCTTTTAGCACCGGATAAGCAACGATAGCGGCCATTTTGGTGAAAATGTTGCGTTTAAACTCATGCTTCAAGCCGCCGACAATCATGCCCGCTACGCCCTCGCTGGCCTTTAGGGCGACGTTGCCGACAAAACCGTCGCAGACCACGATATCGACGGTGCCTTTGTAAATATCGTTGCCTTCGACGTTGCCGTAAAAATTCAGCGCCCCGGCCTGCCCGGCAGAGCGCAACAACTCCGCCGTGCGCTTGATGGTTTCATTGCCCTTAATGGCCTCTTCCCCAATATTGAGCAAACCCACACTAGGCTCGGGCCCACCCGGTTGCAGGGCGGACACCAAGGCCGCGCCCATGACAGCAAACTGCAGCAAATGCTCGGGCTGGCAATCCACATTGGCCCCCAAATCCAAAACGGTGGTGGCACCGCCTTTTTCTTGGGGCATTTGGCTGGCAATCGCTGGGCGATCAATGCCCTCGATGGTTTTCAGAAGATAGCGTGCAATCGCCATCAAAGCGCCGGTATTGCCAGCAGATACGGCGACATCGGCCTTGCCATCTTTGACCTGCTGAATCGCTACGCGCATGGAAGAATCTTTTTTCTTGCGCAGCGCCACCTCCACCGGGTCATCCATGGCCACCACTTCGCTGGCCTCGATCACCGTCACCCGGGGGCGGCTGGCCCATGGGGCGAGCACCTCAGACTTGCCCACCAGGAGCAATTGCGCATCGGCATGGGTGGCTAAAAATTTTTCACACGCCTCTAAGGTAACCCGAGGGCCATGGTCGCCCCCCATGCAATCGACGGCTAAAGTGATCATCGGTAACTCTTTGCTTGATTTCTAGGCACCACCAAAAAGCAAAGCCCGCGCTACAAGGTAGCTGCGGGCTTTGTTGGGGCAGCCAATGCTGGTATTTAAGCTTCGGCTTTGTTTTTCAGCACTTGGCGGCCACGGTAAACACCATTGGGGCTGATGTGGTGGCGCAGGTGCACTTCGCCCGTGGTCGCCTCAACAGCAGTGCCCGGAGTGGTCAGTGCATTGTGCGAACGGTGCATACCGCGTTTGGAAGGGGACTTTTTGTTTTGTTGAACAGCCATGGTGGCTCCTGGGTCTTAAGGGGTTGGTAAAAAACGCGAGCAGCCCATTAAAGACACGAGGGTTTCGCGCGAAGCCTGCGATTATAGCCCAAACTTAATCTGCGCTATCGCCTGCCTTGCGCAATTGCGCCAGGGCTGCAAAGGGATGGGGTTTTTCGGGCGCGTCTTCCACGTGGGCAGCCGCTTCATCAAACGCCAGCGGCTGCGGGCAGATGCCATGCTGCGGCACCAGGGGCAAGGCCATGAGCAGCTCATCCTCAATCAAGGTTTGCAGATCAAAATCGCGGCTCATCACCAGCAGGTCTTCTTCGCTGTCGTCATCTTGGGCTTGCGCGGTGGCTTCGTCTTTGACAAAACGAAAATCGCGCTGCACTTCCAAAGGCACCTCGACCGGTTGCAGGCAACGCTGGCAGGTCAATGGCGCCTGGGTGTGGACTTCCAGCACCAACCACGCATGGCCTGCGCCACCGGTTTGCGCCTGCCACTGGCCCTGGGCATGCCAAGTGACGCTTTCGGCGGCAGGGTCGCCCAAAACTTCTTCGGCAAAACGGGGGTAGGCGGCCTGGGGGGTTTGCCCCTGCAGGGTGTGCTCGCCTTGGGCAAATGCGGCGATGTCCAGGTGCTGAACGTTGAATGCTTTGGATTCTTTCGACATAGGGCGGCAGTGTAAGAGAATCTGCCCCATGCCTGACCTCTCCCCCCCCTCTTCCCCCTCCACATCTGCAGCCCGCCCTATTATTTTGGGCTCCACCTCACGCTACCGGCGTGAATTGCTCGAACGCCTGCGCCTGCCCTTTACCGCCATCGCGCCGCTGGTGGATGAAACGGCCTTGCCGGGCGAAGCGCCGTTGCCGCTGGCCGAACGCCTGGCGCTGGCCAAAGCCCAAGCCGTCGCAGCGGCGCATCCAGAGGCCATCGTCATTGGCTCGGACCAGGTGTGCGATCTACATGGCCAGGCCTTGGGCAAACCCGGCACCCACGCCAAAGCCGTGGCGCAATTGCAGGCCATGCGCGGGCACAGCATGGTGTTTCACACGGCCGTGGCCGTGGTCTGCCAACACAGCGGTTTTTGCCAAAGCCACACCAGCCAGGTGACGGTGCAGTTTCGCGACCTCAGCGATGCGGAAATTGAGCGCTATCTGCGCTTGGAGCAACCGTATGACTGCGCCGGCAGCGCCAAAAGCGAAGGCCTGGGCATCAGCCTGCTGGATGCCATCCACAGCGATGACCCTACGGCCCTGATTGGCCTGCCGCTGATTGCCACCGCCCGCTTGCTGCGCCAGGCTGGAGTGGTGTTGCCATGAGCACGCCCAAACCACCCCTGGGTCGCTTGTTTTTAGTGCCGGCTCCGCTGGACTTTGGCTGCGCCAGCCAGGCCCCGCTGGAGGCGGTGCTGCCCAGCGGCACTTTGCAGCGGGCCGCCCAGCTGACCCATTGGGTGTGCGAAAACGCCAAAAGCTGCCGCGCTTATTTAAAGCGCATTGATGCCCTGACTCTCTTGTCCGCACCGCTGCAAAGCCACACCATTCAGGAGCTGCCGCGCCATGTGCATAAAAAAGGCGACCACGCCGGCAGCGCAGCCCAAGGCTGGGGGGCGCAAACCCTGCTGGCGCCGCTGCTGGCCGGGCACGATGTCGGTTTGCTCAGCGAGGCCGGAATGCCGGCAGTGGCCGACCCGGGCAGCTCGGTGGTGCGGGCCGCGCACGACATGGGAGCGCAGGTGGTGCCCCTGGTGGGGCCGGTGTCGTTGCTGCTGACGTTGGCCGCCAGCGGTTTGAATGGCCAAAGCTTTGCCTTTCAAGGCTATTTGCCGCAAGACGCAGGCGAGCGCAGCCAGCGCATCCGCCAGCTTGAGAGCCTGAGCCTCAAAACCGGGCAAGCGCAAATTTTTATTGAAACGCCCTACCGCAATCCCGCCCTGTGGCAGGCGCTGCTGGCGCACTTGCAAACCACTACCCGCTTGGCCGTGGCCAGCGGCCTGACCCTGGCAGAGGCCGATATCCAATCGCGCAGCGTGGCCGATTGGCGCACCAAAGACTGGGCACCGGCCAAGCACACGCCCACTGTTTTTGCTTTTGGCCAGTAAGCTGGCCAGGCAGAAAATATAAAAAGAGCTGTTTACGCTTGAATTTAGTTGATTTCAATATCAAAAAGCATTGAAACTTACTATTTACAAGCGCAAACAGCTCTCTTTTTTAGCGCAGACTCACGCCCCAGCTTTTTCCTGCCTGCACCACCCCCTCGCCCAAGGCCGCACCAAAGCGCTTGGCCAGGCGTTCGGCCACGTTGTCGCGGCGGGTGTAGTCGATGATGTCTTCGGCCTGCACAATGTCGCGGGCCACAGAGTCCAGTGACCCCAGTTGATCGGCCAGGCCCATAGCCACGGCCTGCTCGCCCGTCCAGAACAGGCCGCTAAAGGTGTCGGCCGTTGCATGCAGGCGCTTGCCCCGCCCTTGCTGCACCACGGTGATGAACTGCTGGTGGATGGTGTCCAGCATTTCCTGCGCATGCTCGCGCTGCTCTGGCGACATGGGGCTGAACGGGTCGAGCATGCCTTTGTTGGCCCCGGCGGTGAGCAAGCGGCGCTCCACGCCCAGCTTTTCCATGGTGCCGGTAAAGCCAAAGCCGTCCAGCAACACGCCAATGCTGCCAACCAGGCTGGCCTTGTCCACGTAAATCTCATCGGCCGCAGCCGCAATGTAGTAGGCCGCCGAGGCACAGGTTTCTTCCACCACGGCGTACACCGGTTTTTGGTGCAAGGCTTTTAACCGCAGGATTTCATCGTTGATCATGCCGGCCTGCACGGGGCTGCCGCCCGGCGAGTTAATCAACAAGACCAGCGCCTTGGAGCCGGAATCTTCCAACGCCGAGCGCATGGCGGCATTGACAAATTCGGCACTGGCATCGGCACCGCTGGCGATTTCACCCTTGATCTCCACCACCGCCGTGTGCGGGCCCGAGACGGTGGTGGTGGCCCCTTCTTTGCCAAAGAACCAAATCGCTGCGCCAAACAAGCCCATCCAGAGCAGGCGCCAAAAAATCCTCCAGCGCCGCGCAGCCCGCTGCTCATTCACGGTGGCCAGCACCAGGCGCTCGAGCACCTCGCGCTCCCAGGCGGTATTGCCAGCGGCCTGTGCGCCAGGTTGCTGCCATAAGTCTTGACCGGGCTGCTGCGAAGCGCCCGAGGGGGGCAAATGATTCATAAATGCCTATCTGTGCAAAGTGCAAGTGCAAACAAAGGGCGCAGTGTATGCCAGCACCCCTTCAAGAAAATGACGAGAAATAGGGCTTTATCCCTGCATCAGCAGCCAATCGCGCAGCTGGGGCACGGTATCGGCCGTAAACAACGGGGCACACTGGGCAAAGGCGGCCGCATTGTGCGCTCCATACGAAACGCCCACGCTGGCGCAGCCGGCATTGCGGGCCATGAGCAAATCGTGCGTGGTGTCGCCAATCATCAGCACCCGCTCGGGCGGCACATCCAACTCGGCCATCAGCTCTTGCAGCATCAGGGGGTGGGGCTTGCCCGCCGTTTCATCGGCCGTGCGCGTGGCATCAAACACGGGGCCAAGCTGGGCCTGCTCTAGGGCGCTGTTCAGCCCCACGCGGCTTTTGCCCGTGGCCACGGCCAAATAATGCCCACGGCCACGCAGCTCATGGAGCAGTGGCTCAATCCCGGCAAACAAAGTCACCTGCGCTTGCAACTTTAAATAGTGGTAACGGTAGCGGTTGGACAGCTCGGCATGCTTCTCGCGCGGCACATCCGGGGCGGCGTGGGCCAGTGCGGGGCCCAGGGCCATGCCAATCACATAGGCGGCCTGTTCATCGCTGGGGCGCTGGCCGCCCACATCCAGCACGGCCTGCTGGATGCTGCGGGTAATGGCCACGGTGGAATCAAACAAAGTGCCATCCCAGTCAAAGGCCAGCAAATCAAAACGGCGGTCAGGCGCAGTCACGGTGGGTTCTCCAAAAAATCAAAACAGGCATCCCGTCATTTTTCCTCGGGATGCCGCGCTTGCCAGTCGGCCAGTTCCTGGCGGTAGTGGGCCAGCTCCTCGCTGTAGAGGTCCCACACGCAGGGGGAGCAGCCGCTGTCACAGCATTCGCTGGGCAGCGGCTGTTCGGGCGGTGTGGGGCGGGGGTCGTTGTTCACTGCCCAGCCTCCAGGAATTGCGCCAACTCCAGCGGCAATGCCGCCAGCAGGGTGAGCGACTCTCCCGTCACCGGATGGTTCAAGCGCAAACGCCAGGCATGCAAAAACATGCGCCCCAGCCCTTGCTTGGGCAGGCGCTTGTTCAGGGCAAAGTCACCATACTTATCATCCCCGACAATGCCATGGCCTTGGCTGGACAGGTGGACGCGGATTTGGTGGGTGCGCCCGGTTTTGATAGTCACTTCCAGCAAACTCATGGCCGGCAGCCCTTGCAAGGCGCGCGGTGGCAGGCTTTGGCGCAACTGCACCAGCGTCAGCGCGGTCATGGCATCCGGGGCATCGGCGGTGGTGGTGCGCACGCGCCGCTCCCCATCGGGCAGCAGGTATTTGTGCAAGGGCGTATCAATCACTTTTTTATTGGCTGGCCAGCTGCCTTGCACCAAAGCCAAATAGGTTTTACCGGTAGAGCGCTCGCGAAACTGGTCTTGCAAGGCTTTGAGGGCCGAGCGTTTTTTCGCCACCAGCAAAATGCCCGAGGTTTCGCGGTCCAGCCGGTGTACCAGCTCCAGAAACTTCGCCTGTGGGCGGGCCCGGCGCAGTTGCTCAATCACGCCAAAACTCACCCCGCTGCCACCGTGGACGGCCACCCCTGCCGGTTTATCCAGGGCGATAAACGCCTCGTCCTCAAACAAAATCGGAAATTCGCGCGCCGGAGCGGCAACGGCATCGGGGGCTTTTTCTGCCACGCGCACCGGGGGCAAGCGCACGGTGTCGCCCGCCTGCACGCGGGTATCGGCCGCGCAGCGGCCTTTGTTGATGCGCACCTCACCACTGCGAATGATGCGGTACACATGGGTTTTGGGCACCCCCTTTAAATGGCGAATCAAAAAGTTGTCCAGCCGCTGACCGGCATCCTCTTGCGAAACTTGTAACCAGCGCACCGCTGGTGCGGCAGCAGCTGGCGGTGGGGGCTGCATCCCCTTTATAATGTGCTTCACCTGCGCGTCAATACATGTAAGTGGTTGATTTTTTTGGATTTTGATCCAGGAACCCGTTACGCAAGCGTAGGTCGGTCGATGCCTGAAATATGTTTTCCACGTAAAAAACAGCTCTCAAAGCTGCTAAGGAACACATTTTCACCCGTGAACGCATTGCAATACTGAACGAATTTTTTGACCGGCTGCGGCCCCATGTTTTTTCGGGCCACAGCCGTTTTACTGACACCAGCATAGGTATGTGGGTTTTTCTTTCTTGGCTCATCAACGCACTGGCAGGGCACGCCCCTGAGCGCGTCTGCACGCCAAACCCCACCGACCTGAATGCCTCCACTGCGGCCCTCACGTTGCCGACATTGGGGGGCATTCACTCGTTTGTGCTGGCCCCACGCATCCTGCCACCGCCCCCTTTGCTGGCTTAACGGGCCAGGCAACGTCGGCATGCCCACCAAGGGCCAGGGGTGCGCCCTTTCGTTTCAGTAGTGCACGCTTTTCGGGTTCGACTGTTGGTCGTCTTGATTTAAAAGCGTGTTGGCCCGTGGCCAGCGCGTTTCCTCAGAAAAAAGGATGTGCATCATGAAACGGATGCTGATTAACGCCACCCAAACCGAAGAGCGCCGCCTGGCGATTGTGGATGGCCAAAAATTACTCGATTACGAAGTTGAAATCGAAGGCCGCGAGCAGCGCAAAGGCAATATCTACAAAGCGGTCGTCACCCGCATTGAGCCCTCATTGGAAGCTTGCTTTGTCGATTACGGCGAAGAGCGCCACGGCTTTTTGCCATTCAAAGAAATCTCGCGCCAATACTTTGCCGAGGGCGTCTCGCCCAGCCAGGCCCGGATTAACGATGTGATCAAGGAAGGCCAAGAGCTGATCATCCAGGTCGAAAAAGAAGAGCGCGGCAACAAGGGCGCAGCGCTGACCACCTTTATCAGCCTGGCCGGGCGCTACGTGGTACTGATGCCCAACAACCCGCGCGGCGGTGGTGTGTCGCGCCGCATCGAGGGCGAGGAACGCGCCGAGCTCAAAGAGGCCATGGACCAGCTGGACTACCCAAAGGGCATGAGCATCATCGCCCGCACCGCAGGCATTGGCCGCAGCGCGCCTGAGTTGCAATGGGACTTGGACTACCTGCTCAAACTGTGGAGCGCCATCGACGGTGCGGCCAAGGCGGGCAAAGGCGCTTTCCTGATCTACCAAGAGTCCAGCCTGGTGATCCGCGCCATTCGCGACTATTTCAACAACGACATCGGCGACATCCTGATCGACACGGACGACATCTACGAGCAGGCCCAGCAGTTCATGGCCCACGTCATGCCCGAGCACGCCAACCGCGTCAAACGCTACCGTGACGATGCGCCGCTGTTCTCGCGCTTTCAGATCGAGCACCAAATCGAATCGGCCTACGCGCGCACCGTGCAACTGCCTTCGGGCGGGGCGATTGTGATCGACCACACCGAAGCCCTGGTCAGCGTGGACGTGAACTCGGCCCGCGCCATCAAAGGCAGCGACATCGAAGAAACCGCCACCCGCACCAACCTGGAAGCCGCCGACGAAGTGGCCCGCCAAATGCGCCTGCGCGACCTGGGCGGCCTGATCGTCATCGACTTCATCGACATGGAAGAGTCGCGCAACCGCAAAGAGGTCGAAAACCGCCTGCGCGACGCACTGCGCCAAGACCGCGCCCGCGTGCAGTTTGGCACCATCAGCAAATTTGGCCTGATGGAGATGAGCCGCCAGCGCCTCAAGCCCGCCCTGTCCGAGGGGGCGCACATCAACTGCCCACGCTGCAGCGGCTCGGGCCACATCCGCGACACCGAAAGCTCGGCGCTGCAAATCCTGCGCATCATTCAGGAAGAGTCCATGAAGGACAACACCGCCGCCGTGCACTGCCAGGTGCCGGTGGAGGTGGCCAGCTTCCTGCTCAATGAAAAACGCGCGGAAATCTCCAAAATCGAACTCAAACAGCGCGTTGCCGTGCTGATGGTGCCCAACAAAGGGCTGGAAACCCCGCACTACCGCCTGGAACGCCTCAAGCACGACGACCCGCGCCTGGACAGCATGCAGTCCAGCTACCAGCTGGCCGAAGAGATTGCCGATGACACCACCGTCACGCGCCGCTCACAGGAGCCCACCAACCGCCAGACCCCGGTCATCAAAGGCGTGCTGCCCGATGCCCCACCGGCCCCCCAACCCGCCGCCCCGGCACGCAAACCCGCTGGCGCTGCCGCTGCCGCCGCCCCGGCCAGCGCCCAGCCCGCGGTGCAGGAGCAAGGCTTTTTCTCCTGGCTCAAAAGCCTGTTTGGCTTTGGCACCCCGGCCCCCGTGGTGGCCCCGGCACCGACCCCCGCAGCGCCCAGCAAGCCCCAAGGCCGGCGCAACGGCGAACGCAACACCGATGGGCGCAAACGCAACGGTGAACGCAGCAATGAACGCGGTGAGCGCACTGAGCGCAGCCGCGAACAGCGCGAGGACAGCACCGACCGCAACGCTGAACGCAGCACCGAGGGCCGCAGCCGCCGCAGCAGCAGCGACCGCCCCCAGCGCGAAGGCCGTGAAACGCGCGAGAACCGTGAAGGCCGCGAAAGTCGCGACACCCGCAAGCCCCGCACCCCGGAGCACGAGCAGCACAGCAGCAACGACGAGGCCAAAGAGCCGCGCGCCCAGCGTCCACGCCGTGAACCCCGGTCGGCCGAAGCGCAGGCCGTGCCCGCACCAGAGGCCAGCACGCGGCTAAGCCCCACGGCCCTGCCCGCCGATGCGCCCATGGCCAGCGTTGCGGCCGAAACCCAGTCGGCAGCCAGCCCGGCCACCGAAGCGCCGCTGGGCCGTGCCGACCAGCATGACGATGGCGAAGACAGCGCCCCGCGCAATGGCCGCCGCAGCCGCGATCGCTATGGCCGTGACCGCCGTGGCAACCGCACCGAGCGCAGCCCGCGCGAAGAGCAGCAGCCCGATGCCGCACTGCAAGACAGCACCCCCATCGAAATCGTGCTGCCCGTTGCAGCGGCCCATTTGGCACCCGCCGACGACAACGCTGCGGACGATGCCGCACCGCGCCGGCGCAGCTACTTTGCCGACGTGCGCCCGGAAACGGGCACGCAGTCGGCCCCGGCCCCTGCATCTGAACCTGCGGCAGCGGCCGTCCCCACCGAAGCCAACGCACCGGTTGCGGAAAGCGCCCCCGCTTCCATTGCAGAAGCTAGCCCCGCTGAAATGACGGCCATTTCAGAGCCAATAAGCAATGAAACAAGCGCAGAAGAAGCGCAAACAGCTCCTGAAAAAGAAGCGCCTGCCGTGGCCATGGCGGCAGCGGCAGAAGCAACGGCAGCGGCCCAGCCCGCCCCGGCCAGCACCTACCACCTGCCCATCGAGCAACTGAGCGCCCTGGCGCAGGCGGCCGGGCTGCAGTGGGTGCAATCGGATGCCGAGAAAATCGCCGCCGTGCAAGCGGCCATTGCCGCCGAGCCGGCCCCGATCCGCATCCCGCGCGAGCGCCCCGCGCCGGTGGTGCTGGACGATGCGCCACTGATCCTGGTCGAAACCCGCAAGGATTTGGCCGACCTGCGCCTGCCGTTTGAAACGCACAACACCGCGTCCTAAACGGCAACAGGAGTCGGACTGACACCTGGCATAACGGGGGCCGAGATGCATTCTTGGCCCCCATTGTTTTTTCTTGCTGGATTGGAGCTGGCCATGCTGTTTTTACTCTCCCCCGCCAAAGCCCTGGACTACACCCGCCCCCTGCCCAAGGCGTTGCCCCACACCCTGCCCGCCTTCAGCGCCGAGGCGCAAGGCCTGATCGACATCCTGCGCGAATGCTCCCCGGCCGACATCGCCCGCTTGATGAAGCTCAGCGATGCCCTGGCCCAACTCAACGCCGCCCGCTACGCCGCGTGGAGCAGCACATTGAGCGCCGACAACGCCCGCCAGGCCTTGTTTGCCTTCAATGGCGATGTGTACGAAGGGCTGGATGCCTGGAGCCTGAACCTGGACGATCTGGCCTGGGCGCAAGACCACGTGCGCACCTTAAGCGGCCTGTACGGCGTGCTGCGCCCCCTGGACTGGATGCAGCCCTACCGCCTGGAAATGGGCACCAAACTGGCCAATCCCCACGGCAACACCCTGTACGCCTACTGGGGCAGCCGCATTGCCCAGGCGCTGAACGAGCAGCAGGCCCGGGAAGCCGCCCCAGTGGTGATCAACCTGGCTTCGCAGGAGTATTTCAAATCGGTCGATCTGCAAACGCTGCGGGCGCAGGTGGTCGAATGCGTGTTTGAGGACTTCAAAGGCGGCCAGTACAAGATCATCAGCTTCTACGCCAAGCGTGCCCGGGGGCTCATGGCCCGCTGGGCCATCCAGCACCGGGCCGAAACGCCCGAGCAATTGCAAGGCTTTGACCTGGACGGCTATGCCTTCACCGCCGCCGCCTCCACCCCTGAACGCCTGGTTTTTCGCCGCCATGCGGCCTGATTCGCCCCTGCATGTCTGATGCTTATGACTCCCCCTCCTGTTCTGCGTGAATTCACCCTGCGCGGCGTCCTGCTGGGCGCCGTCATCACCCTGGCCTTCACGGCGGCCAACGTTTACCTGGGCCTGAAAGTGGGCCTGACCTTTGCCTCGGCCATCCCTGCGGCGGTGATTTCCATGGCGCTGCTGTACCGCTTCAAAGATTCCAACATCCTGGAAAACAACCTGGTGCAGACCCAGGCTTCGGCGGCAGGCACGCTCTCGGCGGTGATTTTTGTCTTGCCGGCCCTGCTGATGCTGGGGCTGTGGAACGGTTTTCCGTTCTGGCAGACCGCCTTCATCTGCGCTGCCGGGGGCACGCTGGGCGTGCTCTACACCATTCCGCTGCGCCGGGTGATGGTGGTGCAGTCCAGCCTGCCCTACCCCGAAGGCGTGGCCGCCGCCGAGGTGCTGCGCGTTGGCCAGGCCCAGCGCAGCCATGCGGCCAACGCGGGTGCCAGCCTGCGCAACCTGGGTTGGGGCACGGGGCTGGCGGCGCTGTTCAGCTTGTTCAGCGGGGGCCTGCGCATCCTGGGCGATGCGGTCAATTTCTGGATTCCTGCCGGGGGCGTGGTGTTTCGCGTCGCGGCCGGTTTCTCCCCCGCGCTGCTGGCTGCCGGCTACCTGATGGGCGCGGCAGCCGGGATCGCCGTGCTGTTGGGGCTGGTCATCTGCTGGGGCATTGCCGTGCCGTGGCTGACCGCCCACGCCCCCCTGGCCGAAGGCCAGAGCCTGAATGCCCTGGCCACCCAGCTGTGGGCCAGCAAGGTGCGCTTTATGGGGGCCGGGGTGATTGCCATTGCCGCGCTGTGGACGGTGGCCTCACTCATCCGCCCCATTTTGCGGGCCATTGCCAACCAACCGGCCAGCAGCGCCGCCAACACGCCGCAATTGCAGGGCGATACCGACAAAGACCTGTCCCGGGGCTGGATGCTGGCCATCGGCGGCGTGGCCCTGGCCGTGCTGCTGGGCGTGACCCTGCAGTTCGTGCAGGAGCACATGCCCGACCTGGGCAGCGCCAGCAGCCTGGCCCTGGCCGCACTGTGCGTGGTGTTTGCCGCCTTCTTCGGCTTTCTCGTCGCTGCGGCCTGCGGCTACATGGCGGGGCTGGTCGGCTCGTCGGCCAGCCCGATTTCGGGCATCGGCATCATCGCCACCATTTTGATGGGGCTGACCCTGCTGGCCCTGCACCGCCTGGTACCGGCGTTCAGCAGCAGCCTGGCCGGGCAGATGGGCGTGGCGCTGGTGCTGTTCATGGTGTCGGTGATCCTGGCCATGGCCGCCATTTCCAACGACAACCTGCAAGACCTGAAAACCGGCTACCTGGTCGGTGCCACGCCCTGGCGCCAGCAAGTGGTGCTGATCATCGGCTGCGTGGTTGGGGCGCTGGTGATTCCCCCGGTGCTCGATTTGCTATACAACGCCTATGGCTTTGCCGGTGCCCTGCCGCGTGCCGACATGGACGAGGCCCAGGCCCTGGCTGCCCCCCAGGCTACGCTGATGCAGCAAATTGCCAGCGGTATTTTCAGCGGCGGGCTGGACTGGAGCATGCTGGGCCTGGGGGCCGCCATCGGTGCCGTGGCCATTGCCGCCGATGCCCTGCTGCGGCGCGGGGGCCAGGGTGCCCTGCCCCCGCTGGCCGTGGGCCTGGGCATTTACCTGCCCCCGACCATCGGCCTGACGCTGACCTTTGGCGCCCTGCTGGGTTGGTGCATCCAACGCGCCATCAAGCAGCGGGCCGCCCGCCACGGCCAACAGTGGGTGGCCGCCGCCGAAGAGCGCGGCCTGCTGCTGGCCGCCGGGCTGATCGTGGGCGAGAGCCTGATGGGCCTGCTGCTGGCGGCCGTGATCGGCTTCAGCGGCCAGGATGCACCCTTGGCGCTGGTCGGCGCGGATTTTGCCGCAGCGCCCTGGTTGGGCCTGCTGGCCTTTGCCGGCATCGCCCTGTTCTTTCACCGCAGCATGCTGCGCCGCTAAACCATCACAATGACACCCACCTCCTCCCCCGAACACTCCCCCCTGGGCAAAAGCAGCGCCTACGCCGACCAGTACGACCCCAGCCTGCTCTTTCCCCTGCCGCGCCAAACCAACCGCACCGGGCTGGGCATTGCGCCAGGCCAAGCGCTGCCGTTTTTTGGTGCCGATTTATGGACGGGGTATGAACTGTCCTGGCTGAACCTGCGTGGCAAGCCGCAGGTGGCGCTTTTGCAGGCGCAAATCCCCTGCGAAACGCCCAACCTGATTGAGAGCAAATCCTTCAAGCTCTACTTGAACAGCTTCAACAACAGCCGCTTTGCCAGCAGCGATGCGGTGCGCGAGCACCTGCGCCACGATTTAAGCGCCGCCGCTTGGCACGGCAGTGGGCAAACGGCCAGCATTGGCCTGCGCCTGGTCAGCCCCGAAGATTTCGACCAGCAAGCCATGGAAGAGTTAAGCGGCCTGAACCTGGATCGCCTGGACGTGGAGTGCTCCCACTACCACCCGGCCCCCGAGCTGCTTAGTGCCAAGCACGACGAGCCGCCGGTCACCGAGGTGCTCACCAGTCGCTTGCTCAAAAGCAACTGCCTGGTCACCGGCCAGCCCGATTGGGGCAGCGTGCAAATCAGCTACAGCGGGGCAGCTATCGACCAAGAAGGGCTGCTGCGCTACATCGTCAGCTTTCGCAACCACAACGAATTTCACGAGCAATGCGTCGAACGCATCTTCATGGACATCTGGCAGCGCTGCCGCCCGATCAAGCTGACGGTGTATGCCCGCTACACGCGCCGGGGCGGGCTGGATATCAACCCGCTGCGCACCAGCCACCCGATGCAGTTGCCGCCCTCGGTGCGCACCGCGCGGCAGTAAGCACAGGCGTTGACCTAATCTGCCCAGCGCTGGCTGATGGCCAATAGCTCGTCCATCAAGCCGACAAACAGCGCAACCAGTTGCGGGTCAAAGTGCTGGCCCGCTTCGGATTCGATCAGTGCCATCGCATCCTGCGCCGTCCAGGCTTTTTTGTAGGGGCGCACGCTGGTCAGGGCATCAAACACATCGGCAATGGCCACGATGCGGGCCTCCAGCGGGATGGCCTCGCCCACCAGGCCATAGGGGTAGCCTTGACCGTTGAATTTTTCGTGGTGGTGCAAGGCCACCGAACGCGCCAAGCGCAGCACGCGCGAGGGGTCTTCGCCAATGATTTCTGCGCCAATTTCTGGGTGGCGGCGCATGACCACCCATTCTTCGGGGGTGAGCTTGCCCGGCTTTTGCAAGATGGCATCGGGGATGCCAATTTTGCCCACATCGTGCATGGGCGCGGCGTTGAGCAAATCATCTGCCCAGTCGGGCGCACACCCGGCCGCCAAGGCCAGGCAGCGGGAAAAATGGCTCATGCGGATGACGTGCATGCCGGTTTCATTGTCTTTGTACTCGGCCGCCCGGCCCAAGCGCTGCACGATTTTTAAGCGCGTTTCGCGCAGCTCATCCAGCCGCACCAGCGACAAGTGCGTGCGCACCCGCGCCCGCACCACCGGGGCGCTGATGGGTTTGGTCAAGTAGTCCACACAGCCGGCGGCAAAGCCTTCGACCTCATCGGCAACATCGTTCAGGGCAGTGACAAAAATCACTGGCACGGCGGCCGTCTGCGCCTCGGCCTTGAGCGCGCGGCAGACCGCGTAGCCATCCATGCCCGGCATCATCACATCGAGCAAAATCAAGTCGGGCGTGTATTCCCGCGCCAACTCCAGCGCCCGTTGGCCATCGGTGGCGAACTGCAGGCGGTACTCTTGCTGCAGCACTTGGCGCAAGACTTGTAAGTTGGTCGGTTCGTCATCCACCAGCAAAAGGCGCGGACGGTGGTCGAGGGTAACGGTCATGGTTTCATGGCTTTATGGTTTCGAGTTGCTCGCGCAACAAGGCACTGGCACGGGAAAAATCAAAATTATCCAGCGCCTGGGTCAGCTGCGGCAGCAAGGATGGGGGCAGGCAAGCGGCCAGGCGCGACAGATCAGGGTACTCGCTGCGCTCTAAATTTAAAAGCATTTCGCGCATGCCAATAATCATTTCATCGGTTAATAAATCATTATTACCTATGGAATTTAAGCGGTCCAAGCTATCTTTTTCTTCAGTCACCGCGAGCAAGGCTTGTACCTGCTGCCAGGCTTGGGCCAGCGCCGACCACGCCGCTGCTGGCAGCGTGTGGCCCTGGTGGGCCGAGGATTCCACCGCGTGCAAAGCCTGGGCCAAGGCCGGCAATTGCAAATTGCCCGCCACCCCGCGCCAGCGGTGGGCCAGGGCGGCCACGTCGGCCATTTGCGCAGCCGCATGGAGCGCTTGCAGCTGCGCAAGCACCGCAGGAAACTGGGCCATGCTGCGCTGCAAAGCACCCTGCCATTGTGCGCGGCTGCCCCACAGCGCCAGGGCGGCGGCCTCATCACACACGGCAGCAGGCGGTGCGCTGGCTGCGGGGGCCGTGGCAGCCGCCGGTGCCAGGGGGGGCAAGGGGAGCAAGGGCGCGGCAGGGGTGTCCAAGTGCAAAACCCGGGCAATTTCTGCTTGCAAACAGGGCAGCGACAAGGGCTTTTGGGCAAAGCCATTCATGCCGACGTCAAACGCCTGCTGGCGGTCTTGTAGCAAGACGCTGGCCGACAGGGCGATCACCGGCGTAGGGGCTTGGCCCTGCTGGGCTTGCCAGGCACGCCACTGCGTGGTGACGGCAAAGCCGTCGATGTCGGGCATGTGCAAATCCAGCAGCACCACATCAAAGGTCTGGGCTTTGAGCAACGCCAACGCCGCTTGGCCGCCACTGGCCAGCGTGACCTGGTGGCCATCACGGGCCAGCACCAGTTGCAGCAACTCCAGGTTCTCGGGCACGTCATCCACCGCCAGAATGCGCAGCGGCGGCAGCGCCACGCTGGCCACCATGGGGGTGGCGGCCACGGGCTGGCCCGGCGGCAGGGGCAGGCAAATGGTAAAGCAAGTGCCTTGGTTTGGAATGCTGCTGACCTGCAAGCGCCCGTGCATCAATTCGACCAGCTGGCGGGCAATGGTGGTGCCCAGCCCGGTGCCGCCAAAGCGGCGCGTGGTACTGGCATCGGCCTGCGCGAAGGGGGTAAACACCCGGCTCAATTGCTCCGCCGTCATGCCGATGCCGGTGTCTTGCACCTGCACATGCAGCCACTGCTCCGGCCCCTGGCGCACGTGCAATATGACGCTGCCGGTGGCGGTGAATTTGATGGCGTTGGAGAGCAGGTTGAGCAGCACTTGGTGAATGCGCAGGGCATCGCCCTGAAAAAACTCCGGCTCCTCAGGGGGGTAATCCAAATGCAGAGAGAGGGCTTTTTTGTCGGCCTCCAGGCTGAGCATGTCCAGCAGCTGCTGGCACAGCTGGCGCAGCGAGAAATCGCGCACCTCCAGCTGCAGCGCGCCTTTTTCGAGTTTGGCCGTATCCAAAATGTCGTTGAGCAGGCCCAGCAGGGTGCGCCCCGATTGCCGCACGGTGGTCAGCTGGCGCTGCTGCTGTGGGTTCAGGGGGGTATCGAGCAAGGCCTCGGTAAACCCCAAAATGGCGTTCAGCGGTGTGCGGATTTCATGGCTCATATTGGCCAAAAAGCTGCTGCGCGCCTGGCTGGCTTGTTCGGCCTGCTCTTTGGCCTGGCGCAGTTCCGCTTCGTGGCGTTTGAGCTGCGTAATATCGTGAAAAACAGCCACGCAACCACGCAGCACGCCGTCTTCAAAGAGCGGCGAGACCGTCATGGCCGCAGGAAATGGCCCACGCTCTTTGTGCACCAGGACCAGGTCATCCTGCATGTCAAAGGACACGCATTCTTGCAAGGCGTAGCACAGGCACGCCGGGCAGGCGGGGGCATCCTCGCCTTCTGGTTGGCTGGCACAAAAATACACTTTGCCGTGCAGCGGCTGGCCTTTGAGCTGCGCCAGCGTCCAGCCCAAAAGGCGTTCTGCCTCTGGATTTAAGAAGGTGCAGCGCTCTTGGTGGTCCAACACCATTACACCCTTGCCCAAATTAGCCGTAATGCTCTCTAAAAAGGAGCGCTCATGGGCCAAATCTTGTTCTAATTTTTTGCGTTCGGTGATGTCGGTGCGCACCGAGATGTACTCTTTGGGCAAGCCGTTGGCATCCAAAAACGGCACGATGGTGGCCGCCACCCAGTAGGTTTGGCCCGTGACCGGGGAGCGGTTGCAAATCTCGCCATGCCACGTGTGGCCTTGGCTGATGGCCTCCCACATGCCGGTATAGAAAGCACGCGGATGGATGCCCGAAGCAATGATGCGGTGGTTTTTCCCCAGCAGCTGATGCGGTGCCATACCATTGATTTCACAAAACAAATCATTCACATAGGTGATGGTTCCGTGGACATCCGTGGCACTGACAATGGCGTGCTGATTCAGGGTGCGCTCGCGCAGCAGCATGGCGCGGTACTGCACCTCAAAGTCATCGGCAATCACACGCAATTGGAACAGGGCTTGGGCGGGGTCCTGCCAATTTTTAATGTGCAGGCCCAGCGGCTGCAGCATGCGGTTGAGCATGGCTTGCAAGTCAGCCAAGTTGTTTTGCACTTGCGCGTGTTGCGCATGCAGATGCGCTTGCTGCTGGGCGGCCGCGACAAGCTGCGCCAAAGCGTGTTGAACCTCAGGGCCAGCAGTTTGGGCAAGGCGGTGCAACTCTGCCAGTGCGCTCGTAGAAAGCTGCTGTGTGGTCACGCCCCCAGCGGTCAGGTCATCTTGATTGAGCACAAACAATTATTTTCAAAAAAATATGGAGAAATGTTATGTGATTAATTGTGCCAATAAATGCTGCGCCTGCACCAACTCAAAAGAATCCAAAGCTTCTTGAATCGTTTTGATTTTTGCAGCATCCACCCATGGCTGCAGCTGCACCAACTGCTGGTGGGGCAGCTCGCCTTGCGCGAGCATGTCGATGGCTTGCTGCACGAGGCTGCGCACTTGTGCAGCATCGGCCCCCACCGGCACCGCCGCTTGCCCCGCTGGCGCTGGCGCTGGCGGGGCCACAGCATCGCGCACTTGCTGCCACTGCTGCTGCAGCAGCTGCAAAGCCACTGCACAGGCTGCCCCATCGTGCGCCTGCGCGCTCGCTTCCAACGACCGCAGCACACCGGCCAAGGGTTTGAGCTGCAAATTGGCCGCCACACCATGCCAGCGGTGGGCTTGCTCGGCCACGGCGGGCCAGTCTTGCGTGGTGGCCAGTGCCTGCAATTGGGCGGGCCCGCTGCGGTATTGCTGCACGCAACGCTGCAGCATGTGCTGCCAAGTAGCCCAGTCGCCCCACAGGGCCACGGCGGCGGGTTCATCCCAGGGCGGTGCATCGGCTGCGGCCAGCGCAGGCGCTGCCGCGCTGGCAGGTGCAGCCACTGCGCTGGGCCCGCCAGCAGCCGCCAGGGCCAGGCCCAGCACCCGGGCCATTTCCGCGTACAAGTCGGGAATATGCAGGGGCTTGGAGGCAAAGCCATTCATCCCCGCTTGCAGGGCCAAGGCCCGGTCTTCGGCCAGCACGCTGGCCGACAGGGCAATGATGGGCACCGGCGGCTGGGCCGCATCCTGTCCAAGGCGGCCCGCTTCCTGCGCGCGGATGTGCTGGGCTACCTGGTAGCCATCCATCTCGGGCATTTGCAAATCGGTCAGCACCACATCAAAGGGCTGCCGGGCAAACTGCGCCAGGGCCTCGCGCCCGCCCGAGGCCAGCGTAACCTGGTGCCCCGAGCGGCCCAGCACCACGCGCAGCAGCTCCAGGTTCTCGGGCATATCGTCCACGCACAAAATACGCAGCGGCGGCAGACTGGGGGCCGCCTGGATAGAGCGCACCGCCGCCCCGCTGGCCAATGCCAAAGGCAATTGCACGGTAAACGCCGAGCCGGCACCGGGGGCGCTTTGCACTGCAATGCTGCCGCCCATCAGCTCGGCCAGCTGGCGGGCAATGGTGGTGCCCAGCCCGGTGCCGCCAAAGCGGCGGGTGGTGGAGGCATCGGCCTGGGCAAAGGGATCAAAAATGCGCTGCAGCTGCTCGGCCGTCATGCCGATACCGGTATCCACGACGCTCAAATGCAGCACCCCGCTGGCATAGGCCACGCGCAGTTGGACGTGGCCCACCTCGGTAAATTTAATGGCGTTGCTGAGTAAATTGAGCAAGATTTGCTGGATGCGCAAGGCATCGGCATGGAAAAACTCAGGCTCGGTGGCCGGGTAGTGCAGCTGCAAAGCCAGCCCTTTTTGCGCCGCCTGCAAGCGCACGGTCTCGCATACTTCGGCACACAGCTGGCGCAAGGAAAGATCGGCCTGCTCAAGGTGGACGGCACCTTTGTCCAGCTTGGCCGAATCCAAAATATCGTTGAGCAACCGCAGCAGCGACAAGCCCGATTGGCGCACCGTGCTCAGCTGCTGACGCTGGGTGGCATTGAGCGGACTGTCGAGCAACACCTCGCTAAAACCAATGATGGCGTTCATGGGGGTGCGAATTTCATGGCTCATGTTGGCCAAGAAACTGCTGCGGGCCGCGGCGGCCACTTCGGCCCGCTCTTTGGCTTGGCGCAGGGCTTCCTCCATGGCATGGCGTTCGCTCAAATCGGTGGCGAATTTCACAATTTTGAAAACCTTGCCCTGGGTATCAAAAATGGGGTTGTACGAGCCCAAAATCCATACCCGGCGGCCCCCCTTGGCCACCCGCAAGAACTCCCCCAAAACGGGCTGGCCCTGGCGCAATTGCGCCCAGCCTGCGGCATAGCCCGGGGCCTTCAACTCTCGTTCGGTGCAAAAATTTTGGTGGTGCAGGCCCAGTACCTCGTCCCGGGTATAGCCCATCATGCGCAGGTAATTGTCATTGGCACCAATGACGTAGCCGTCTAAATCCAGCTCGATCATGGCCACCACGCGATTCAAGGCGCTGGCGATGCCCTCAAACTCAGCCCGGCGCAGCTTGGCAGCGGTGATGTCCATCATCACCCCGTCCAGATACAACTGGGCATCAGACTGGCTGTAGGCCGCCCGGCCTGTTTCCGACACCCAGCGCACCCCGCCATCGCGGTCCAGGATGCGGTACTCCAGGTGGTAGGGTTGGCGCTGCGCAACGGCTTTTTCAACGGCTGCACCCACCCATTTTTCATCGTCTGGATGCAGGATTTTGGCAAAAGAAACCTTGCCCTCGATAAATGCTTGGGCTGGCCAGCCGGTCAGGGGCAGCACCGAATCGCTGATGAACACCATGCTCCAAAGCGCATCAATGCGGCAACGAAAAATCGCCCCTGGGATGTTTTCCGCCAGCGAGCGGTACTGCTCCTCGCTGCGGCGCAACAACTCTTCCACCGCTTCCTGGTGTTTGCGGGCCACGCGCATTTCATCAAGCAAGTAGCGGTAGCGCAGATTGCCGTTCATGACCAGCACCAGCAGGCTCAGGCCCACCGTGACAATCGCCACCGCAATCGACAACACAGTTTGCAAGGAGATGGCCATCGCTTGGCCAGCGGCATACAGCTGGGCGATCGGCTCGGTAAAGCGCAGGGCGGCAATGCCGGTGTAGTGCATGGCGGCAATCGCACCGCCCATCATCACCCCGGCCAGCACCCCGCTGGCCCAGGAGCCGAGCGGCAAAAACCGCTGCAGCCCAAAGCGCACCCACAGTGCGAAGGCCGCCAGCACCACGGCCACCACCAGAGACACCACAAAGCCCCCCAGGTCGTAGCGCATAAACGGGGCCAGCTCCGAGGCGGCCATGCCCACATAGTGCATGGTGCCAATGCCCGCGCCCACCAGCACGGCAGCCGCCCACAGCACCGGGGCCGAAAGCACCGGCCGCATGAGTACACGCAGCGCCACCCACGAGGCAAAAATGCTGGGCAGCACCGACAGCAAGGTCACCCAGGGATCAAACCGGCCTTGCCCACACACGGCAAAAGCCAACATGCCGACATAGTGCATGGTCCACACGCCACTGCCCAAGGCCAAGGCCCCCGAGGCCAGGGCCAGGTTTTTGCCTTGCGTACTTTGGGCTTGGCGGGCCAATTGGGCCATGTGCATGGCCACGGTCGAGGCCCCGGTCGAAACCAGCACCGACAGCAGCACCAGCCACGGGTCGTGCTGCGCCCACAGCAAAGGATCGGGGGCCCAGCCTTGCACAAAAAACTGTCCCAGCATCGGCCCTCTCCTTGCTACGTTTTAGCCGCAATCCAAAGGAGAAAAGTCCAGTTGGTAGTTTTGCGGCCCTTGGGCGGCCACTTTCAGTGCCCCCATGCGGTTGCCCAAGGCCGCACAGCGGGGCAAATCCCAGCCCTGCAGCAAACCAAACAGCAACGCACCGCGCCACGCATCACCACAACCGGTGGGATCGACCACGGCCTTGGGGGCCACCGGGGGCACCTGCACGGCTTGGCCCTGCTGCCAGACCTGGCAGCCTTGTGCGCCCAGCGTCACGACCAGGCCTTGCACCTTGTGGGACAAGGCGCTCAAATCCAGCCCCGTGCGCTCGCAAAGCATTTGGGCCTCGTAGTCGTTTACCGCCACCCAGCTGGCCTGCTCGACAAAGGTGAGCAGTTCCTGCCCATTGAACATGGGCAAGCCTTGGCCTGGGTCAAACACAAAGGGGATGCCCGCCGCATGCAATTGGGCAGCGTGCTGGAGCATGGCATCGCGCCCATCCGGGGCGACGATGGCGATTTTTGCCCCCAGGCTGGCATCAATCGTGTTCAGGTGCGCGTGGTTCATGGCCCCAGGGTGAAAGGCGGTGATCTGGTTATTGTCCCGGTCGGTCATGATCATGGCCTGGGCGGTGTAGCTGCCCGGCACCTCCCGAATGCAATGGGTCGCAATGCCCAGGTTGTGCAAGCGCTGCACATACTCCACACCGTCTTGGCCCACGGTGGCCATGGGCACGGCCTGGCCGCCCAGCAGGTTCAAGCTGTAAGCAATATTGCCTGCGCAGCCACCAAAATCACGGCGCAGCGAGGGCACCAGGAAGGACACATTCAAAATGTGTAGCTGTTGGGGCAGGATTTGATCGGCAAAACGGCCTTCAAAGCCCATGATGGTGTCAAACGCCAGGGAGCCACAAATCAGGGCGGTCATAGCAACAATCTTTCTTCAGTTTTTTTCAGTCTTAGGGATAAAACAGCTCCATGCGGTAGCCAGAAATAGGCTGTGGCAAGGCCTGTACCTGCATGGGCAAGGTGCCATTCCACTCGGCCCGAGGGCCCAGTTCAGGCGGCATGCCCAGTTCGGCAGGCAAAAATATTTTGCGCACCAGCGGCTGGTCGCTGGCATCGGTCAGCGTCAGCTCCAACGCCGGGGTGGCGACGATGCTGCTGGCCTGGTTGCGCACACTCAGGCCCAGGCGGTAGCGGCCCGGCGCAGTTTCCTGGTTAAAGGCCGAACCTGCCACCACCACCATGCCAATGTTTTGCGGGGCGGCAATCGTGCATCCCAGGGCCGCGCACAGGCCGCTGAGCGCCGGACGCAACGCCGGGTTTTGTGCGGCCAGCGAATCGCGCTGGTACACCACATACTGCAATGCCAAGGCCAACGGCAACAGCACGCACAACAGCCCCACCAGCGCGCGCAGCCACGGCTGGTTCCAACGGGCGCGGCGCTGGGCTTGGCGCACAAAGCTGGGGGCGGGGGTGAGGTCGTCATCGTCCGCATCATCGTCTGCCGCCACGGCGGCGGCCGGCACATCCAGCACCGGCTCTGGGCGCTGCGGGACAGGGGGGGCGACGGGCGGCACCGGCCGCGCCCCAGCCAGCGGGTCGCGCGCGTGTGGTTCAAACGCCTCGGTAAGGTCTTGCACCCCATCGGGCACCGGGGAGGGTGCATCCAGCAAGCGCGACTCCAACTCCAGCTCTATGAATGGCTCTGGCCTGGGTGCAGGTTCTGGGGGTGGTTCTGGCTGCAGTTCCGGTTCCGGTTCAGGTTCCAGCTGCGGTTCCGGATCGGGCAGTGGCGCAGGTTCCGGTTCCGGTTCCGGTTCCGGCTCCGGCTCCGGTTCTGGCTTCGCTACTGGCTCCGGTTCAGGTTCAGGTTCAGGTTCAGGCTCTGGTTCTGGTTCCGGCTGTGGCTCCGGCTGGGGGAAAAATTCTGGCCCGGGCAAAGGTGTGCCGTCAGGCGCAGGCGCAGGCGCAGCTTCTGTCGCCGGTGCTGGCGGTGGCGGCACCGCCGGTTGGGGGGCGGCCAAAGCGGCCTCCTGCTGCTCTTGCAGAGCGGCGGCGGCATCAAAGACTTCTTGACAGCGGCCACAGCGCACCCAACCGTCGGAAATCCGCAGTTGGTCAGGGACGACCCGAAACCGGGTTGCGCAAGAGGGGCAGCAGGTGATTAAGCTCATGGCCCGCAGATTGTAGAAGCTGACCGCTGGGCTAAGCCATGCCGCGCTGTGCGGTCATGAGCACCCAGCCATCTTCGCTATCGGCCACTTGCAGAGGCAAATAGGGGGCGTAGGCCGCGATCAACTCTTCGGTCTGGCGCTCCAAAATTCCCGCCAGCACCAAATGGCCGCCCGCCTGCACATGGTTGGCCAGCAGCGGGGCCAGCACCTTGAGCGGCGTGGCCAAAATATTGGCCAACACGGTCTGGTACTGGCCACTGGCCTGGTCGGGCAAACCGGCCTTGAGCTGCACCTGGTTGGCCTGGGCGTTGAGCTGGCAGGAGGTAACGGCATCGGCATCAATATCGACCGCATCAATGTCTTGCGCCCCAAACTTGGCCGCGCCAATGGCCAAAATGCCCGAGCCACAGCCGTAGTCCAGCACCCGGCCCAGGCTGCCCTGGGGTTGGCGAGCAATCCAGCGCAGGCACATGCGGGTGGTGGGGTGGGTGCCCGTGCCAAAGGCCAAGCCAGGATCGAGGCGGATGCTGACCTTGGCCGCCTGCGGCAACTCGTGCCAGGTGGGGACGATCCAGAAATCGGGCGTAATGTCCACTGGCTGAAATTGCGCTTGCGTCAGGCGCACCCAGTCTTGCGACTCCAACTTCTGAATCCCCAGCAGCTGGCAGCCCGTGAAAAAATCTTGCAACGCCAGCAGCTTGGCCGCCTCTTCAGCGCCCGCACGCTCTTGGAACAGGGCCGTGATGCGGCTGCGGTTCCAGCCGTCTTTGGGCGCGGGCATGCCGGGTTCGCCAAACAGGGCTTGCTCGGCATCGGTGTGGGCATCCATGTCTTCGACCGAGACGCTCAGTGCATCCAGCGCATCGAGCGCATCGCTAATGTCTTCCACCTGTTCTTGTGGGCACATGAGGATGAGTTCAAACATGGGGTGAATCTTTCAAAATAAGAATAGCTATTAGCGCTTGCCAATACTCAATTTCAGGCCAAAAAACATCTGAAATGATATTAACAAAGCGGTAATAGCTATATTAATAAGGCGGCACACTGGTGCGTGCCGGGCCTGCTGGCGTATCAACGCTTGCGCTGGCTGAGCCAATGCTCCAGGTAGTGAATGTTGGTGCCGCCTTCGGCAAAGCCGGCATCGACCATCAGCTCTTGGTGCAGGGGCACGTTGGTTTTAATCCCTTCGACCACCACTTCAGACAGTGCCGTGCGCATGCGGGCCATGGCCTGTTCGCGGGTGTCGCCATAAACGATGATTTTGCCGATCATCGAGTCGTAATTGGGCGGCACAAAGTAGTTGTTGTACACGTGCGAGTCCACGCGCACGCCGGGGCCGCCGGGCATGTGCCACATGGTGACGCGCCCAGGCGAGGGGATGAACTTGAACGGGTCTTCCGCGTTGATGCGGCACTCAATGGCGTGGCCGCGCATTTGGCCATTGATCTGGCGCTGGCTGAACGGCAGCTTTTCGCCCGCCGCCACCATGATTTGCGTTTTCACGATGTCCACGCCGGTGATCAACTCGGACACCGGGTGCTCCACCTGCACGCGGGTGTTCATTTCGATGAAATAGAACTCGCCGTTTTCGTACAAAAATTCAAAGGTGCCAGCCCCACGGTAGCCAATTTTTTTGCACGCGCTGACGCAGCGTTCGCCAATTTTTTCGATCAAGCGGCGCGGAATGCCGGGGGCCGGGGCCTCTTCAATCACTTTTTGATGGCGCCGCTGCATAGAGCAATCGCGCTCGCCCAGATAGACGGCGTTCCTGTGCTGGTCGGCCATGATCTGGATTTCAATATGGCGCGGGTTCTGCAAGAACTTTTCCATATAGACCGCCGGGTTGCCAAAGGCGACCTGGGCCTCGGCCTTGGTCATTTGCACCGCATTGACCAAAGCGGCCTCGGTGTGCACCACCCGCATGCCCCGCCCGCCACCGCCGCCAGCGGCTTTGACAATCACCGGGTAGCCAATGGATTTGGCAATGCGGCGAATGGTGGCCGGGTCATCGGGCAACTCGCCCTCCGAGCCAGGCACGCAGGGCACACCGGCCTTGATCATGGCCTGCTTGGCCGAGACTTTGTCGCCCATGATGCGGATGGATTCGGCCGTCGGGCCAATGAACTGAAAACCGCTTTGCTCAACGCGTTCGGCAAAGTCGGCGTTCTCGGCCAAAAAGCCATAGCCGGGGTGAATGGCTTCGGCATCGGTGACTTCAGCCGCCGAGATCAGCGCCGGCATATTCAAATAGCTCAGCGGCGACGGCGCGGGGCCAATGCACACGGCTTCGTCGGCCAATTTGACGTATTTGGCATCGCGGTCGGCTTCGGAATACACCATCACCGCCTTAATGCCCATTTCGCGGCACGCGCGTTGGATGCGCAAGGCAATCTCACCACGGTTGGCGACTAGGATTTTTTTAAACATGAAAGAAGGCTCCTCGTTGTTTCGCGCCCCTGGCTGCTGCCGGGGCGAGCGCGCTGTACACGATGCTGGCACCGGCCACAGTAATGTCTGCAGCAGCGCCCACGTGGCAAGGCTTACTCAATCACGAACAGCGGTTGGCCGTATTCAACGGCTTGGCCGTTTTCTGCCAGCACGCGGGTGACGGTGCCGGTCTTGTCGGCCTCGATCTCGTTCAAGATCTTCATGGCCTCAATAATGCACAGCACATCGCCTTCTTTGACCTGGGCACCGATTTCAATAAACGGCTTGGCACCCGGGGCCGATGCGCGGTAGAACGTGCCCACCATGGGCGATTTCACTTGGTGGCCGACCACGGCCGCAGGGGGGGGCGGCAATTCAGCCACTGGGGCGGCAGGCGCTGCAGCCGGGGCAGCAGCCACTGGGGCGGCAGCGACAAATTGCTGCACCACACCCGCGCTTTTAACGATGCGGACTTTGCCCTCGGCTTCGGTAATTTCCAGCTCCGAGACGTTCGATTCGGACACCAAGTCAATGAGGGTTTTGAGTTTACGCAGATCCATGAAAGCTCCCACAATCATTCAAACAAGGGCGCGAATGTACCCTAATTTCGGGCTTTTGCGTTCTTTTGGTCTTATTTTTAATCAACGTCGTTGTGGAATTTTTTTATGCCGCGCGTGCCGCTGATTCAACAAACGCTATTTATGGTGCAACTGCAGCCATCCAGCGCTGCAAAATTTCTTCGGTAAAAGCCCCGATTCTACGCTGCTTCAACTGCCCCGCCCCGTCAAAGAGCAGGGAAAACGGCAGGCCCCCATTGCTATTGCCCAAAGGCCGCGTCAGCGCCACGCCCCCCGTTTCAGCAATCACCACCGGAAAGCTCAAGGGCTGGCGCTGCAACCAGCGGGTGACATTGGCCGCCTTGTCCGCCGCAATCCCCAACACCCGCAGGCCTTGGCCACCGGCCTGGGCTTGCGTTTGCGCCAGTTGGTCGAGCAAGGGCAGCTCTTTCACACACGGCGGGCACCAAGTGGCCCAAAAATTCACCAGCAGGGGCCGGCCCTGGCCTTGGAACTGCTGCAAGGCCACCATCTCGCCAGAGGCCAAGGGCAGCTGCTGCGCCCAAAAGTGATTCAACCCAGCGTCCAGCTCGCCAGCCGCAGGGCGCACGGCTTGCCACACACCGATGCCCACGGCGCTGGTGAGCGCCACCCCGCCAGCGGCGAGCAGCCATTGGCGGCGGGCGCTCTTGTTGTCTGTGCTTGTCATGCATCCTCCTGCGCGGCCAGCAAGGTTTGCAAGGCGCGTAAATCGCCGCGTGGGCTGCGGCCTTGGCTGTCGGGCTTCAGCGCTCCGCGCAGCTCGTCAAAATCATGAATCAGCAGGTGTACCCCCACCGTTTCGCCCAGGGGGGCGCACCAGCTGTGAATGCTCAAAGCATCGACCAGCGCCCCTTTAAAGCCGGGCACCTGGCTGACCTCAAAGCGCACTTGCCGATCCAGCAGGGCAATTTCAGCGGCTTTGGGGTCATCGCAAAACAATTGCAGATAAATATCGGATAAGCGCGTGGCCGTGCCCCGCCACACCGCACCGGTCAGGTGGGGGCGAAAATCTTCCAGCCGCTGCATCCACTCCTGCGCCAAGGTGCGCAAGGCGTGCAGCTCCTGCGGCTGGGTATCGGCACAAAACAGCTCGAGGTAAGCGCGCACTGCATCTTCGAGCACGGCGTTATCGGGCAAAGCCGTGCGCGGGGGCAACCCCATTTGTTTGACGGCGCGGCGCTTGGCCGGCCCCCACTCCAAGCCCTCTTCGACAATCAGGCGGGCAGCGGTTTCGGCAATTTCTAGGGCAAGGGGACTGGACACACTCATAGCCGCCAAGCGTAGCAGAGCCAGCCACTGCGGCCCAATGGCAGTGCTGCTGAAGGGGCAAGCGGCAGATCAGCGGCCATGCGGGCGCTTCAATGTTTGCGCCGCCACACCCATGGCGGGGTGGGCTTTTTCGTTTGCCACAGGCCTAGGCGGTAGGCGCGGGCTTGTTTTTCGGCATGGGCATAGGTGGCGGCATCCACCGCGCTTTGCTCTTTGGCATAGGCGCGGTACCACCAGGCCAGGCCGCGCGTGATCTGTGCATGGCCGGCATCCACCGTCAAGGGGCAGTGGGCGGCACGGCAGCCAGGCTCGGCCACCAGTACCTTGCCCAGCCAACGGCCGTAGCGGTCTTTGCCTTGCAATTGCACCCGCACCGGCTGGCCAAAGACCAAATCGGACAAAGATTTTTTCGACTGCCGCCCAAAGGCTTGGCGCAACTCCGGCGCATCAACGCCTTGCAAGCGGATTTTGTAGCGCTTGTTCTTGGCGCTGAGCACCGTAACAGTGTCGCCATCGGCCACGCCAACCACCTTGCCATGCACGCTGCTGGCGGCCTGCACAGCGCACGCGGCCAGCAGCAGCCAAGCGGCCACGGCCAGGCGCATGCGCCCAACGTTTAACAATTGCTTCAAACTTCTCTAACCTTCTGCTGTAACTGACTTCACTGGCGGACTTCACTGGCTAACTTGACTGGCTGCGCACACCCCTACTAATACACCCGCCCGGCTTTGAGCATGGCGTGCTGGCGCCGCTGCAGGCTGGTTTGGTCGGCCAGCTTGTCCAGCATGGGCGCAGCGTGGGCGTGGGTGATGGCCAGCCCCAGGGCATCGGCCGCATCCGGCCCCGGCAGCCCCGGCAGGCGCAGCATGTGCTGCACCATGGCCTGGATTTGCCCCTTGGCGGCGCGGCCATTGCCGGTGATGGCTTTTTTCATTTGCAAGGCGGTGTACTCGGCCACGGTCAAATCGTGCGCCACCAAGGCGGTCAAAGCCGCACCGCGCGCCTGCCCCAGCAGCAGGGTCGATTGCGGATTGACGTTCACAAACACAATCTCCACCACGGCGGTGCTGGGCTGGTAGCGCTGCACCACTTCGCCCAGACTCTGAAAAATAATTTTCAGCCGCTGCGGCAAATCCCCCAACGCCACCCCCGGCGTGCGCGTGGTGCGGATGGTGCCGCTGGCCACGTACTGCAGCTGCGCCCCGTGGCAATCAATCACGCCAAAGCCGGTGGTTTGCAAGCCGGGGTCAATGCCAAGAATACGCATAAAAAGGAGCTGCTTTCGCTGATAAATTAACACTATTTTGCTGATTTAAATAGATAAACCAATAAACAAGAGCGCAAAGCACTATTACTTTAAACAAAATCCCACACAGGCGCCAAGAGCGTGTTCACGATCTAAGGAATCGCCGTGCCCGCCATGCGCCGCGCAATCACTTGGGCGCGTTGGTTTAAATACCCCGACTGCCAATGCTGCTGAAAGTAGCGCGGGCGCGGCAGCATGACGGCCAAACGGGCCGCTTCCAAGCTGGTCAGCCGACTGGCCGGTTTTTTAAAGTAATGCTGCGCCGCCGCCTCGGCCCCAAAAATGCCCTGCCCCCATTCGGCATGGTTCAGGTACAGCTCCAAAATCCGGCGTTTATCCAAGAATTGCTCTAATAAAAAGGCCAATGCCAGCTCTTGCCCTTTGCGCAGCAAACTGCGCTCCCCCGACAACAGCAAGTTTTTGGCCAATTGCTGGGTAATGGTGGAGCCGCCAACAATGCGCACCGGCTTGGCCGTGGGTTTGTGCTCGGCCTGGGCCAAGGCTTTTTGGTTGCGCTGCCAGGCGCGTTCGATGGCCTGCCACTGCACGCCGTCATGTTCGGTAAACAGGTCGTCTTCTGCCGTTAAAACCGCTTTTTTCAGTGCGGGGGCAATGTTTTCATAATCCACCCACTGCTGCTGCCAGGGGCTGCGAACCCCGGTGTGCCAGTGTTGCCACAACTGGGTGCGCTCAAACGCGGTCGATTGCGGGGCCCACCAGGCCATCAAGGCAATGCGCAACACAAAAAACAGCTGCAGCAACACCGCTGCGGCAATCACCGCCAGCAGCCAGCGCTCCAGCTTGGTGAGAAACGCTTTCACCACCGCCAAAGCATCATGCCTGCTGCGCCAGCAACAGATCGCGCAGCTCATCAAGCACCTGTGCGCTTGGGGGCTGCACACCGCGCCACAGGGCAAAGGCCGCCGCCGCTTGCTCGACCAGCATGCCCAGGCCATCACGGGCAATGCCGCCTTGCTGCCAGGCCCAGTCTAAAAAACCTTCGGCGGCCGGGCCGTACATCATGTCGTACACCAAGGCACCGGGGCGCACGCTGCCCTCAGGCACGGGCACTGCGCCGCCGCTCAGGCTGGCAGCGGTGGCATTGACAATGATGGAAAAATCGCGGTCCAAGGCTTGCTGCTCTTGCGCCAGCAGCTGCACATTTTGCTGCTGGGCCAGGGTTTGGTGGCGGGCCACCAGCGCCTGCGCCTTGGCCGCGGTGCGGTTGCAGACGGTGATGCTGCGGGGCTGGGCCTGCAGCAGCGGCCCGAGCACGCCCGCTGCCGCGCCCCCGGCACCGACCAGCAAAATATCCGCCCCGGCCAGCGCTACCCCGGCGTTGTGGGTGATGTCGGCCACCAGCCCCAGGCCGTCGGTGTTGTCGGCGTGAATCTGCCCGTCGGCGCTGATGAGCAAGGTATTGGCCGCCCCGGCCAGCACCACCCGCTGGCTGCAGGTGTGGGCGCAACGGGCCGCGTCGTGCTTGAAGGGAACGGTGACGTTGGCCCCTTTGCCGCCCTGGGCGATAAAGTCGCGCAAACTGTCGGCAAAACCATCTAACGGAGCCAAACGCGCTTGGTAATCGAGGTTTTGCCCGGTCAGTTGCGCAAAGCGCTGGTGAATCCAGGGCGAACGGCTGTGCCCAATGGGGTTGCCAAATACACAGTAATTGTCAGGTGTTGTCATCGCATGACCGCATGATCAGCACAATCCACAGGATCGGCGTGAGAAAAGTAATTAACGCTCATTGGCTTGCACATTGGCTTGCAGCACCTGGTCGCGCGTAAAGCTAAAGCGCGCTACGACCACAATTTGGTCGGCCTGGGCCCGCATGGCCGGGGTGAAGCTGCCAAAAGGGCCCGATGCGTAGGCAATGGCTTGGGCACGGCGATCCAAATCTTGCTGGCCAGAGCTTTGCACGATTTCGGTTTCCAGCACCCGGCCATCGTGATTGATGGTCAGCACCATGATCAGGTCGCCATACAGCTTGCGCCCGCCAACTTCGGGGAAGTTTTCCGTGCCTTTTTCCTCCACTTTGTGGCGCAATGCGTCGTAGTACACGGCGTAGGCCGCTTCCTTGGTGGCGGGGCTGATGTAGCGCTTTTTCGGGCGGGCGTTTTCTTCGTTGATGCGTTTTTCCAGCTCGGCCAATTGCTTGAGCAATTGCTTGCGCTTTTGCTCTTGCTGTTCACGGGCCTGCTGCTGGGCGGCTTCGCGCGGATCGAATTCGGGCAGGGCGGCCAGGCGCTGGCGCAATTGCGTGAGCAAGGTGGTTTGCCGCTCTTGCAGGGCATCGATCTGGCGTTGGCGCTCTTCAAAATCATCGCCAATGCGGGTCAGGGCCGAGTACGGCATGGGGCTGGTGGCCCGGCCTTGGGCGACATCGCCGCCGCCAGCCAAATTGGCCTGGGCAATGGCTTGGGCATTCTCTGGGCGTTCTTGGCTTTGGGCATTGACCAAGATGACTTCCAGCGCCGTATCTTTAAACACCCGGTTGAACTGCTCGGGCGCGACAAAGCGCACGGTGAGCAGCACCGCGTGCACGGCCAAGGAAAGGAGCAGCGCCAGCGCAAGTGGAGAGTTAAGCTTTTTCACGGCGTGGGATTATCGGGGCTGTCGGCCTCATTCACATCAACGGCAATGGCGATGGGGCCGGCAGTGACTTCGGCACCATCGCCATCGTCCTCTGCGTCCAGCGGTGCATCGTCACTCGGGTCCTGCGGATCGTCCAAGCGGGCAACGACGGTGCCGTGAATGTCCAGACTGATCAAGTCCACCTGCCCCAGCTTGACGCGCACCCGCGCCCCGCGCCCCATGCCCTGGGCACCGAGCACGTTCACCACCAGCGGCAAGGTATCGGCCCGCACCAGGGCACCGCCGGCAGCATCGTCGCGGATCAATGCGCCGTCGATCTCGGTGATGCCGTTTTGCTCCAAATACTTGAGCGTCCAAAAGCGCTCCATGCCCGCTTGGTAACTGTTGTACGCGCCGTAGGTGGCCTCAAAGTTGCTGATGATGGAGAACAAATCGGCATCTTTGGGCTTGAACGGTGCCGCCAGCGCTGCCGTGGCCCCGTGGCGGGCGCAGGCAATCACCTGCCATTGATTGACCAAATCCACATAGCGGCGCAGCGGCGAGGTGGCCCAGGTGTAGCACTTGACCCCCATGCCCGCGTGCGGCTGGGCTTTGGTGGACATGCGCACCTTCACCCCTGGGGCCATGCTGGCCTGGCTGCGGTAGATGCCGGGCACGCCAAAGTCGGCCAGCATTTGGCCCCAGCTGCTGTTGGCGACGATGGCGGCCTCGGCCACGATCAAATCCAGCGGGGAGCCGCGCTTGCGGGTGCTAATGTGCACGATCTCGCTGCCATCGGGCACGTTTTTGCCGTTGCCTTGCAGGCGAAAGCTGTAGTCCGGGCGGCTGAAGTTTTCCGGCTTGCCGCGCACCACTTCGCGCTGGTGCTTCAGGTGCTGCGCCAGTTTGTGCAAGAACGATAGCTCGTTCCACACGTCTTTTAAGGATTGCGGGATGTTTTCTACCTGAACTTGGCTTATATCCTGCGCAAGGTGCTCTTCTGTGACGATGTGGTCGAGCTGGTCGTGGCGGAAGTTGTGCGCCACGGGCACGCGCTCTAGGCGGGTGGTTTTCTCCAGCACGTCCAGGCTCGCCTCGTCGTAGGTGACGTACAGCGACACCGCCGGATTGGCGCGGCCGGCATCCAGGGTGTAGGCCTGCACCACCTCGTCGGGCAGCATGGTGATTTTGTAGCCCGGCATGTACACGGTGGACAGGCGCTGGCGGCCCAGTTTGTCCAGATCCGAGCCGGGCGCAATCGCCAGCCCCGGCGCCGCAATGTGAATGCCCAGCGTGACCTGGCCACTGCCCAGCCCGGTGACGGACAGGGCATCGTCAATCTCGGTGGTTTGCGAATCGTCAATCGAATACGCCTGCACGCTGGCCAGCGGCAAATCCTCGGGCGGCTGGGGCGCTGGCAGGGCAGGAAAACCGGTGCCCTTGGGGAAGTTGTCCAGCAAAAAGCGCTGCCAGTGAAACTGGTAGGCCGAGGCAATCGCCCCGGCTTGCTGCAGCAGCTGCAGCGGCGCGGTTTGCGCCTGGCGGCTGGCCTCGACCACGGCTTTGTATTCCGGGGCGTTTTTGTCTGGCCGGAACAAAATTTTGTAGAGCTGCTCGCGAATGGGCTGCGGGCACTGGCCGCTGACCAGCTCGGCCGCCCAGGCATCCATCTGTGCTTGCAGCTGCTTTTTCTTCTCGATCGCGGCCAGCGCTTGCTGCAGGATTTCTGCCGGCGCTTTCTTAAACCGCCCTTTGCCCGCGCGGCGAAAGTAATGCGGCGCACCAAACAGCGCCACCAGCATGCCGGCCTGCTCGATCAGGCTGGCGTTGGCCGAGAAGTAGTCCTGGGCAATCTCGGCAAAGCCAAACTCGGCCTCGGGGGCAAATTCCCAGGCCAAGTCCAGCTCCACCTCGGCCGCTTGCGCCTGGGCCTGGGTCAGCAGCTCAGACGGGCTGGGCTTGTCAAACTTGAGGAGGATGTTGGCGGCTTTGACCTTGACCCGTTTGCCCGAGTCCAACTCGATTTGGGAGGAGGCATCGGCCTCGGAAAGGATGCGGCCGGCGAAAAATTTTCCGGCATCTTCAAACAATGCGTACATGGGGGCGGATTGTCCCATGGGGGTCGGGTGCTGCCGCCATTTTTTTCTTGTCGTTTTGCAAGCTCAGGGCAGCGCCAAAAAACTTAACACCTCGGGCACCAAGGTGGCAAAGTCACTGATGGCATGGTCCCCGCCCTGCACGATGCGCTGCTGCGCCTGGGGGTAGCGCTGCACCATCTCGCGCCAATCGAGTACCTCATCGCCGGTGCAAAAAATGCCCAGCTCCGGCCCCCCTGGGGGTAGCGCTCGCACCGACAAAGCGCGCAACTCGTCAATGTATTCGGCGCGGAAAAAAATCGCCTCTTCCTGTGCATTTGCAGGCTGGTGCCACAGCGATTGGTGGCTGTCGATGTACTGCGCCAAAGTTTCATCCGGGGCCACCGCCGGGTTGAGCAGCACACTTTTGCAGCCCTTGCGCTGCGCCACGTAGCTGGCGTAGTACCCGCCCAGCGAAGAGCCCACCACCGCCATGCTGCGGCTGGGCCAATCGGCCACCCCGGCCAGCACCTGCGCCATGGCCTGCGCTGGCGAGGCGGGCAACTGAGGGCACCACCACTGCACCTGCGGATGGCGCTGGGCGATGATGTTGGCCAAATAGCGGGCTTTAAACGACTGGGGGGAAGAGCGAAAACCGTGCAGGTACAGCAAATGGGTGGTGGGCATACTCAATGATCGTAAATAGGTTCTCAGCACCGGATAATCGGCGCTTATGTCTACTGAATTTGACAAACCGTCGCTACTGCAACGCATTGTGCCCATGTTCTTGGGCTTCGATTGGGTGTTGCTGCTGCTCATCGCCCTGCTCTCTGGCCTGGGCCTGCTGGCGATGTATTCCGCGGGTTACGACCACGGCACGCGCTTTATCGACCATGGGCGCAACATGCTGCTGGCGGCGGCCATTTTGTTCGTCGTGGCGCAAGTGCCACCGCAAAAAATCATGTTTGCCGCCGTGCCGCTGTATGGCTTGGGCATCGCGCTGTTGATTGCAGTGCTGGTGTTTGGCATCACCAAAAAGGGGGCACAGCGCTGGGTGAATGTGGGCGTGGTGATTCAACCCTCTGAGCTGCTGAAAATTGCCATGCCGCTGATGCTGGCCTGGTGGTTCCAGCGCCGCGAAGGCGCGACCCGCGTGAGCGATTTTGTCGTCGCTTTTGGCCTGCTGGCCCTGCCGACGGCGCTGATCTTGAAGCAGCCTGACCTGGGCACCGCGCTGCTGGTGCTGGCCTCGGGGCTGGCGGTGATCTTTTTTGCCGGCCTGTCCTGGAAGCTGGTGCTGCCCCCCGTCCTGCTGGCGGCCGTGGGCATCGTGCTGCTGATTTGGAATGGCGATGCCCTGTGCATGGATGGCATCAGTTGGTACTTTCTGCACGACTACCAGCGCACCCGCGTCTGCACCCTGCTCGACCCCATGCGCGACCCGCTGGGCAAGGGCTTTCACATCATCCAGGGGATGATCGCCATCGGCTCGGGCGGCATCTGGGGCAAAGGCTTTATGGCGGGGACGCAAACCCACTTGGAATTTATTCCCGAGCGCACCACGGACTTCATCTTTGCCGCCTTCTCCGAAGAATTTGGCCTGGTCGGCAACCTCGTGCTCATCACCGGCTTTGTGCTGCTGGTGTGGCGGGCGCTGGCCATTGCGCTGCAGGCCACCACCCTGTTTGGCCGCCTGATGGCTGCCGCCGTCGCGGTGATTTTCTTTACCTACGCTTTTGTGAACATGGGCATGGTCAGCGGCATCCTGCCCGTGGTGGGGCTGCCGCTGCCCTTCCTGAGCTACGGTGGCACGGCCATGGTCACGCTGGGGCTGGCGCTGGGCATTTTGATGTCCATTGCCCGCGCCCAGCATCTGGCGCGGCGCACGGCACAGCGCAGCGTCTAACCCAAGGGCGTGGTGCCAAGCACGTTCTCTCTACAATCGCACCCCATGATTGCACGCGAACCCACTATTGAGCGCCTGGCCACGGCCCGGCAACTGCTGCTCGAACCCTTTGGTCTGGACGAAAGCCATCTGACGCAAGCGCTGGCCGCCATCCGCGCCCACCAGGTGGACGATGCCGACCTGTACTTCCAATACACCCGCGCTGAAGGCTGGAGCTTGGAAGAGGGCATCGTCAAAACCGGCTCTTTTTCCATCGACCAGGGCGTGGGCGTGCGCGCCGTCAGCGGCGAGAAAACCGCTTTTGCCTATTCGGACGACATCTCCCTTCCCAGCCTGCTGGATGCCGCACACACCGTGCGGGCCATCGCCAGCGCGGGCAAAAGCGCCAAAGTGCGCATCCCCAAAACCACGATTGCCCCCAGCCGCAGCCTGTACCCGGCACTCGACCCCATCGCCACCCTGGGCAGCACCGACAAGGTGGCGCTGCTGGGCAAGGTCGAAGCCCTGGCCCGCGCCCAGGACCCGCGCATCGTGCAGGTGATGGCGGGATTGGCCAGCGAATACGACGTGGTACTGGTCGCCCGCGCCGACGGCACCCTGGCCGCCGACGTGCGCCCGCTGGTGCGCCTGTCGGTCACCGTGATTGCCGAGCAGGGCGGACGGCGCGAAGTGGGCTCATCGGGCGGCGGTGGACGCTTTGGCCTGGCCTACTTTGACGATGCCCTGATTGCCGACTACGTGGGCGAGGCCGTGCGCCAGGCCCTGACCAACCTGGATGCCCGCCCTGCCCCGGCCGGCGAAATGACCGTGGTGCTGGGCGCTGGCTGGCCCGGCGTGCTGCTGCACGAGGCCGTGGGCCACGGGCTGGAGGGCGACTTCAACCGCAAAGGCTCCAGCGCCTTTAGCGGCCGCATCGGCCAGCGCGTCGCCGCCAAAGGCGTGACCATCTTGGACGACGGCACCCTGCCCGACCGGCGCGGCTCGCTCAACATCGACGACGAAGGCCACGCCACCCAGGCCAATGTGCTGATTGAAGACGGCATCCTGAAAAGCTATATGCAAGACAGCCTGAACGCCCGCCTGATGGGGGTGCAACCCACCGGCAATGGCCGGCGCGAAAGCTACGCCAGCCTGCCGCTGCCGCGCATGACCAACACCTACATGCTCGGCGGCGACAAAGACCCGCGCGAGATCGTCGCCAGCATCAAAAAAGGGCTGTATGCCACCAACTTTGGCGGCGGGCAGGTGGACATCACCAGTGGCAAGTTCGTCTTCTCGGCCAGCCAGGCCTTCTGGGTGGAAAACGGCAAGATTCAATACCCGGTCAAAGGGGCCACCCTGGTGGGCAATGGCCCCGAGTGCATGAAAAAGGTCAGCCTGATTGGCAACGACATGCGCCTGGACAGCGGCGTGGGCACCTGCGGCAAGGAAGGCCAGAGCGTACCCGTGGGCGTGGGCCAGCCCACCATGCGCATCGACGGGCTGACGGTGGGCGGCACGGCTTGATATTTTGATAGCTATTAGCGCTTGAACCGCAAGGGTTTCAGCCCATTTTGTTTAAAAAAAGGGGACGCTGCACAGCGTCCCTTTCTGCTTCTGCAGATGGCAGTGCGCAGTATCACGGCGTGCCTGCTGCGCCCTCCTTGGCCTTGGCGCGCTCAGCGATGCCCAGGAAATAGGAAATCGCTCATGGCGGCGGGATGCTCCTATCCTGCAGCCCGTCGGCTGCGCCATTGGGACGGCGTGCAGCCGGTGGCCTGATGAAACATATAGCTAAAGGCCGAGGTGCCGGCATAGCCCAGGTCGATGGCGATGCTGGTCACGCTGCGCGGCGTGCTCAGCCATTCCAGGGCCAGCAGCAGGCGCAGCTGCTGGCGCCACTGCCGCAAGGATGTGCCCGTTTCCTGCGCAAAGTGCCGGGCCAGGGTGCGGGCGGACATGCCCAGCACCTGCCCCCAAGCGTGCAGGCTGCGCGGGTCGGCGGGGTGGGCGTATAGCGCCTCACACATCTGGCGCAGGCGTGGGCTGTGCGGCCAGGGCAGGTGCCGCTGGAGCTGCGGCAGGCGCTGCAACTGGGCACGCAGCATGGCGTACAGCGTGTGCAGGTAGGCAGCCTCTTCCTGCCGCCCTGCGGCTTGTTCCAGCTCCACGATCAGCGCCCGCATCAGGGGGCTGACGGCGTACGAGGTGCAAAGGGCTGGCAGGCCCAGATCGGGCGCATCGTCCACATACAGATTGCGAAATGCCGCGCCATGCAAGGCGTGCGTAGCGTGGCGCGTGCCGGTAGGAATCCAGATGGCCTGCTCCGGCGTGATGACGTACCGGGCGTGCGCCACCGTCACCAGCAGCGTGCCCGCCGTGGCATAGACAAACTGGTTCCAGCGGTGCGTATGCTCGGCAAACCCCTGGCCCGGCCCCAGGTTTTCCGAGCGCAGCACCACCGGCTGCGGCAGCACCTGCAGGGCAGGCACGGGCAGCAAGGCAGCCGTGCGGGTGGGTGAGGAAGGCATGGAGCGGATGTTTGGCATGTCGTCGATAGCACTTGTCATAGTATCGAAAAACCGCCGTCGATCGCATGGCTAGCATGGCGGCCTGAACCACCGGATGCCCGCGCCATGACCCCTTTCCCCCTTTCCCCCCACGATGCCGCCACCCGCTGGCGCGTGCTGTGCGCCGGTGTCTGCGCCCTGGTGCTGACGCTGGGGCTGGCCCGCTTTGCCTACACGCCGCTGCTGCCCATCATGCGGGCGCAGGCCGACCTGTCCCTGCTGGCCGGTGGCTGGCTGGCAGCCATCAACTACGCGGGGTACATGAGCGGGGTGCTGCTGGCCACGGCCGTCAGCGATGTGGAGCGCAAGTTCCGGCTCTACCGCATCGGCCTGCTGCTGGCCGTGGTCTGCACCGCAGGCATGGGGCTGACGACCCACGTGGCGCTGTGGGCGGCACTGCGCTTTGTGGCCGGGCTGTCCAGCGCGGCGGGGATGCTGCTGGGGTCGGCCCTGGTGCTGAACTGGCTGGTGGCGCACCGCCAGCGGCCAGAGCTGGGCATCCACTTTTCCGGGCTGGGGCTGGGCATTGCGGTGTCTGGCCTGGCCGTAGTGGGCATGGTGGGCTGGCTGCCGTGGGACGGGCAATGGCTGGCGCTGGGCCTGCTGGGCGTGGTGTTTTTCATTCCCGCCTGGCGCTGGATGCCCCGGCCCGCCACCTTGCCCACCACCGCCAGCACGGCAGCAGCCAGCGCCCCGCCGCCCTCCGGGCGCTGGATGAAGCTGCAAACCCTGGCGTACTTCTGCGCCGGTTTTGGCTTTGCCATCGGCGCAACATTCACCGTCGCCATCGTGGAAAAACTGCCGCTGCTCGCCGGCCGGGGCAGCTGGGCCTGGGTCGTCGTCGGGCTGGCGGCAACGCCATCCACCTTTGTCTGGGACCGCATCGCGCAGGAAATCAGCGTGGCCCGCGCCCTGATGCTGGCCTATGCCCTGCAAGCGCTGTCCGCGCTGCTGCCGCTGCTGTCGGACGGGGTGGCGCTCAACCTCATTAGCGCTGCGCTGTTTGGCGGCACCTTTGTCGGCATCGTCAGCCTGACGCTGGCGCTGGTGGGCCGCCACTTTCCCGCCAATCCGTCCAAGGCCATGGCCCGCATCACCCTGGGCTACGGCGTGGCACAGATTGCCGCGCCTGCCATGGGCGGGATGATTGCCCGCGCCACCGGCAGCTATGCCGACGCGCTGGCGGTGACGACGGTCATCCTGGCCGCCGGTGTTGTGCTGCTGCAACTCCTGATTCGGGAAGAACGCAGAACAAAAGCATGAACATGCAGGATTTTTGCAATAACTATCAAAGAAAAAGAAAATTCGGTGATTTTTTGAATTTTTCAAGAATTTTACGCAATTTTTTTTCGCAAACTTTCCGCGCCCATGTTGCACTGCGGCAAACGAAGTGCTACATTGCGGCGCTATGCCGATGTCCAGCGCTTTCTATTTTTACTTTTGGTTCTCTATCCCTGGCGGATGAGAGGCAAGCGCTCGCACACCCACGAACAACCCTCCCAAACAACCGCCGCAGCTGAAAAGCCCGGCGGTTTTTTGTTTTTCACGATCCCTTTTTTCACACAGAGGCACACATGACCGCTCAATACTCCCCGCCCGGTGACGCTTGGTACCGCAGCGCAGCCCCCAAAACTGGCCAGACTGACGACGAACGTATCAAGGACATTACTGTGTTGCCCCCTCCCGAGCACCTCATCCGCTTCTTCCCCATTCAAAACACCCCTGTCGAAACCCTGGTCAGCGGCACACGGCAAAGCATCCAGCGCATCATGCGCAACCAAGATGACCGCCTGCTGGTCATCGTCGGCCCCTGCTCCATCCACAACCCCGAGGCCGCGCTGGACTACGCCCGCCGCCTGGCCGACGTGCGCGAGCAATACAAAGACACGCTGGAAATCGTCATGCGGGTGTATTTTGAAAAGCCCCGCACCACCGTCGGCTGGAAAGGCCTGATCAACGACCCCTACCTGGACGGCAGCTACCGCATCGACGAAGGGCTGCGCATCGCCCGCCAGCTGCTCATCGACATCAACCGCCTGGGCGTGCCCGCAGCCAGCGAATTTCTGGACGTGATCTCGCCCCAATACATCGGGGACCTGATCAGCTGGGGCGCAATTGGTGCCCGCACGACGGAGAGCCAAGTCCACCGCGAACTGGCCTCGGGCATTTCGGCACCGATTGGCTTCAAAAACGGCACCGACGGCAACATCCGCATCGCCACCGATGCCATCCAGTCGGCCAGCCGGGGACACCACTTCCTATCGGTGCACAAAAACGGCCAAGTGGCCATCGTCCACACCGCTGGCAACCAAGACTGCCACGTCATCCTGCGCGGTGGCAAAACGCCCAACTACGATGCCGCCCACGTGGCCGCCGCCTGCGCCGATTTGGAAAAAGCCGGCCTGCCCGCCACCCTGATGGTCGATTGCAGCCACGCCAACAGCCACAAACAGCATGAGCGCCAAAAAGACGTGGCGGCCGACATCGCCCAGCAAATCGAAAGCGGCTCGCGCCAAGTGTTTGGCGTGATGCTGGAGAGCCACTTGGTTGCCGGAGCGCAAAAGTTCAACGCCGGGCAAGACGATGTCCGCCAGCTGGTCTACGGCCAAAGCATCACCGATGCCTGCCTGGGCTGGAGCGATACCGTCACGGTGCTGGAGCAACTGTCCCAGGCCGTACAAACCCGCCGTGAGCACGCGCACGCGCCTGAGGCCGCACTGCTGGATTAAAAACAATGGCAGCCACCGCTGGTAAATACTGTCTTTTTGATGACTTTCAGCCGAAAGTATTTGCCATTGCTGCGGTGGCAGCTCTGATTAATTTGTTGTTTTTAACTATTTATAGTGACAATCCCGAACGTGTCTGCAATCGGCTTGGGGTAAGCTGCTCTTTTTTCACCAACCATCTGCCGCGAGGATGATTTATGAGCAGTGAACTCATCGTACGTTTCAATCCGCAACAAGAATGGCGCATCGACCTCTCGCGCCTGGAGCCCATGGGCATGGAAGAGGCCCGCCGCTGGCTGGATGACCAATTTACCGCAATGGAATGCGAACCCCTGCGCGCCAGCGGCAAAGTACTCCTGGCAGACAAAGTGCTGCTGGTCGCCCAAGCCGCCGGCCCCCGCCGCCTGGACGATGCCGACTGGCGCACCGCCTACGCCCGCGCAACCCACGCCATTTTGGTCAAACCCATGATCACCATCGACGTCGCCGCCATGGCGGTGACCTACTAGGCTACCAAGCGGCCCCTGCACACCGGCACCCCAGAACGCACACCCAACAATAGTCAAAAAATGCGCTCTGCCCAGCGGCTCGCCTCCTGGCGCTGCCGGCTGTGCGCACAAGGCCAGCACACGCGCTTTCACTGCACGGCTTGCCGTGCTTTTGGGCTAAAAAAGAGAACGCCATGCCGCAAAAAATCGCCATCGTCCTGCACGCCGCCCCTTACGGCAGCGAGCGCTGCCTGTCCGCCCTGCGCATCGCCAACATGCTGGCCGCGCACGATGAGCAGCCTGAAGTGACCGTCTTTTTAATGTCCGATGCCACCGTGCTGGCCCTGCCTGGCCAAAACGACGGCCAAGGCGGCCAAGGCCTGCAAAGCCACCTGCAAATACTGATTGAGGCCGGTGCCACCGTGCGCGTCTGCCGCACCTGTGCCCAAAACCGTGGCCTGCTTGAGCTGCCCTTGCTGCCGGGCACCGCCATCGGCAACCTCACCGAGCTGACCGACTGGATCATGGCCGCCGACAAAGTACTGACGTTCTGAACCCCAGGAACTTTGGCTTTAGCACTCGTATCTACCGAGTGCTAATATATGGTGCTGGATGAAAGGACGAATTGCGATGAACCACACCCCTGCTTGCACTGCAACGGCCTTGGCGCCCACCAATCCCTGGGCGCTGCTGCCCTCTTTGGGCAACCTGGATGCCTACATCAGTGCAGCCAACCGCATGCCCATGCTCACCCTAGAGGAAGAGCAGGAGTACGCCCGCAAACTCAAAGACCACAACGATCTGGACGCCGCCGGGCGGCTGATCTTGTCGCACCTGCGCTTGGTCATCTCGCTGTCGCGCCAATACCTGGGGTATGGCCTGCCACAGGGCGATTTGATCCAAGAAGGCAACGTCGGCCTGATGAAAGCCGTCAAGCGCTTTGACCCCGACCAAGGCGTGCGCCTGGTCAGCTACGCCATGCACTGGATCAAGGCCGAAATCCACGAATACATCATCAAAAACTGGCGCATGGTCAAAGTGGCCACCACCAAAGCGCAGCGCAAGCTGTTCTTTAACCTGCGCTCGATGAAGCAGGGCATGCAAACCGATGCCGCGATGGACAGCGATGCCGCCCTGCGTGACACACTAACGCCCGAGCAAATCGACACCATGGCCAGCAAACTGGGGGTCAAACCCGAGGAGGTGATGGAAATGGAAGCGCGCTTGGCTGGCGGCGATGTGCTGCTGGACCCTGCGCCCAACGATGATGGCGAGGCCGCCTTTGGCCCCATCACCTACCTGAGCGACCGCCGCGATGAGCCCACCGCCATGCTCGAATCGCGCCAGCGCGATGTGCTGGCCAGTGATGGCATCGCCCACGCGCTGGACGGGCTGGATGAGCGCAGCCGCCGCATTGTTGAGCAGCGCTGGTTGCACGTCAATGACGACGGCAGCGGCGGCATGACGCTGCACGAACTGGCCGCCGAATACGGGGTCAGTGCCGAGCGCATCCGCCAGATCGAAGTGGCGGCCATGAAAAAAATGAAAAAAGCACTGGTTGCGTTTGCTTAAAAAATAATAGCTATTTGCGCTTAATGAATAATACTTTTAGCGCTAATAGTTGCAAAAAGCATTGATTTTTCAGCGCTAGCAGCTCACAAAAAAACCGACCTGGGCAGGTCGGTTTTTTGTTGGGTGCGCTGGCCTTACTCGTAGCTGCGGGCGTCTTCAATCACCTTGCCGTCGTTGGGCAAGCGCCCTGGGTGGTGAAACTGCACCTCACAGCGCAGCTTGGTGACTTCGCGCACGGTGTCTTGCAGCAATTGCACCAAGCCGGGGGCCGTTTCCAGGGTCTCGACGTGCAAAGTCATCTGGTCGTTGGCCATGGCCCCTGTGATGACCAGACGCACGCGCTGGATTTGGGGGAAGCGCTTGGCCACTTCAACCACCTGCCCAGGCTGCACAAACATGCCGCGCACTTTGGTGGTTTGGTCTGCGCGACCCAGCCAGCCTTTGATGCGCACATTGGTGCGGCCTGTCGGGCAGTGGCCAGGCAGGACGGCGGAAAGGTCGCCCGTGCCAAAACGGATCAGCGGGTAGTCGGTGTTCAGGGTGGTGATGACCAGCTCGCCAACCTCGCCCTCTGGCACCGGGTCGCCGGTGCCGGGGCGCACGATTTCGACAATCACGCCTTCATCCACCACCAAGCCTTGCCGGGCTTCGGTTTCGTAAGCGATCAGGCCCAAGTCGGCAGTGGCGTAGCACTGGTAGCCGGTTACGCCACGCTCTTGCATCCATTGCTGCAGCGATGGTGGGAAGGCTTCGGCCGAGAGCAGGGCCTTGCGCAGGCTGGGCAGGGGGGTGCCCATGGCCTGGGCTTTTTCCAAAATCAGTTTCAAAAAACTGGGGGTGCCAATGTAGCCAGCGGGCTGCAGCTCTGCCATGGCCTGCACTTGCTGCTCGGTTTGGCCCGTGCCGCCGGGAAAGACGCTGCAGCCGATGGCATGGGCACCGTTTTCCATCATGGCCCCGGCGGGGACAAAGTGGTAGCTGAAGCAGTTGTGAATCAGCTCGCCGCTGCGAAATCCGGCGGCGTAGATGGCGCGGGCCATGCGCCAGTAGTCTTTGCGCTGGCCTTCGGGCTCGTAAATGGGGCCGGGGCTGGCAAAAACGCGCGGCATGGCCGGGCCAAAGCCGTGTGTTGCAAAGCCACCAAAGGGATTGGTGCTGCGCTGGGCTTGTTGGCGCTCCAAGAGCTGGTATTTGCGCGTGACCGGCAGCTGGGCCAGCGCAGCGCGGCTGGTGATGCTGGCAGCATCAACGCCGGCCAGAATGTCCGCAAAGGCTGGACTGTGTTTCTGCGCATGGGCAATTTGCCCCGGCAGCGCAGCCAGCAAGGCCGCTTCGCGTTCCTCTGGGGGGCGGGTTTCAAGGGTGTCGTAAAACGCAGACATGGTCACTCTTTTCAGGGGATATTATTGGTATTAAATCAGCCTCTAACCATTGCAGAGTATATGGATGAAGCTATAAATATTAATATTCAAGCCAACCAGCGTTTGCGGCGCTTGTAGCTTTTCACGTCTTTGAAGCTCTTGCGCTCGCTGCCGCCTACGCCCAGGTAAAACTCTTTCACGTCTTCGTTGCTGGCCAGCTCTTTGGCCGGGCCGTCCATGACGATGCGCCCGCTTTCCATGATGTAGCCGTAGTCGGCGTATTTGAGCGCCATATTTGTGTTTTGCTCGGCCAGCATGAAGGTGACTTTTTCTTTGAGGTTGAGGTCTTGCACGATGTTGAAGACTTCTTCGACGATTTGCGGCGCCAGGCCCATGGAGGGCTCATCCAGCAGCACCATGCGCGGGTTGCTCATGAGGGCGCGGCCAATGGCGCACATTTGCTGCTCGCCGCCCGAGGTGTAGGCCGCTTGGCTGGTGCGCCGGGTTTTCAGGCGTGGGAAATAGTTGTAAACCTTTTCCAGGTTGCGGGCGATTTCGGCCTTGTCGGTGCGGGTGTAGCTGCCGGTGAGCAGGTTTTCTTCGATGGTCAGGTGGGCAAAGCAGTGGCGCCCTTCCATGACCTGCACCACGCCGCGCTTGACCAGGTCGGCGGGCGAGAGGTTTTGAATTTCTTGGCCTTCCAGCATGACGCTGCCTTTGGTGACCTCGCCGCGCTCGCCTTTGAGCAGGTTGGAGATGGCCCGCAAAGTGGTGGTCTTGCCCGCGCCATTGCCGCCGAGCAGGGCAACGATGCCGTGCTCTGGCACTTTCAGCGAAACGCCTTTGAGTACCAAGATGACGTGGTTGTAAATGACTTCAATGCCATTGACTTCGACCAGCGGCTGGGTTGTGGAAGCGGGGGTTGCAGTGCTCATACCATCACCTAATGTTAGTTATAGCTGCAAGCGCTTGTATTGAAAGCGCTTGCAGTGTTTTAGCTATCTAAATGACTTAGATAGTGCGACAAATGCTATGTTATTTGCAGTCGCGGATTTGAATGTTTTTCTCTTTGGCGTAGCGCTCGCCGTACTCTTTCACGAGCGGACCGACCATGCTCTTGTCGGCCTGGTACCAGTCAGAGACAACGTTGAACTTGGCGCCATCCCACTGGGCGATGCGCGACCAGTCGGTGCCCATGTGGTTTTCGCAGCTGGTTTGCACCGGGCGCAGCACCTTGCCAAAGCCCAGCTCATTGAGGCGCTCTTGCGTCAGGTTCAGGTTTTCCAGGCCCCAGCGCACTTGCTCAGAGTTCATGACCTGGCCTTTGCCAAATTTTTCCTGGGCAGTGCGCACGGCCTCGACTTGCAACATGGAGATCACCATGCCGCGCGTGTAAGCGATGGACTGGGTGCCTTTGATGTCGCGGGCCGTGCCTTGGCCTTTGTCGTACACCAGGGTTTTGACTTCGTCGTGGACTTTGTCGTGCTCGGCGGTGTTGTGAATGGTCACAACGTTGTACCCCTTGGCACCGGCACCGATGTCTTGCACGTCGGTCTCAGAACCGGCCCACCAGATGCCGTAGATTTTCTCGCGCGGGTAGGCGGTGGCCTGGGCTTCACGGATGGCCGTGGGGGTCATCACGCCCGCCGACCACAGCAGCACGTAGTCGGGGCGCTGCTGGCGCACTTGCAGCCAGGTGGATTTTTGCTCCACACCGGGGGCGGTCACCGGCAGTTTGAGCAGTTCAAAGCCTTCTTTGGCGGCGCGTTTTTCCAGCAGCGGGATGGGTTCTTTACCGTACGGCGAGTCGTGGTAAATCAGGGCGATTTTTTTGCCCTTCAGGCTGCCTTTTTCTTTTTTCAGGATGTCCTGAATCATGGAATCGGCCGCCGTCCAGTAGTTGCCCAGCAGGGGGAAGTTCCATTCAAACACGCGGCCATCGGCCGATTGCGACAGGCCGTAGCCAGGGCTCACGATGGTGGCCTTGTCGCCGGGGGCTTTGTCGCTGACGGCAAAGGTGATGCCGGTCGATTGCGTATCAAAGCTGGCAGTGCCGCCAGTGCGGCTCTTCATGCGCTCGTAGCACTCCACGCCCTTGCCGGTGTCGTAAGCGGTTTCGCATTCTTCAAAGGTGATTTTCACGCCGTTGATACCGCCCTTGGCATTCACCAGTTTCAGGTAATCCTGCTTGCCGTTGGCCCATGGAATGCCCAGGGGGGCGAACTGGCCGGTGCGGTACACCAGCAGCGGCATGAACTGCTCTTGCGCTTGCGCTTGGGCGGCGGGGCTGGCCAACAGGGTGCCCAGGCTGGCAGTCGCAATGGCGGCGGCCATGGCAATGGATTTGAATTTCATGGTGGTCTCCTAAAGGTGGGCAAGGTGCCCGGGTGGCGGCACTCTGAGGTGCCGTCGTTAAAAAACGTGAAAGCTTCTGAGGACTGCGCGGCTTAGTGCGGGAAGGGCCAGACGCGCAGTTTTTGGCGGGCGGTAGCCCACAGTTTGGCCAAACCGTGCGGTTCCACAATCAGGAAGAACACGATCAGGGCACCAAAAATCATGTGCTCCAGATAGGTGGCGGTGGCGGTGGAAATGGGCAGGCCCATCCAGTGCGGCACCTGGTTCAAGAACAGCGGCAGCAGCACAAAGAAGGCGGCACCAAAAATGCTGCCCACGATGGAGCCCAGGCCACCAATGATGATCATGAACAGCAGCTGCAGCGATTGGTTCAGACCAAAGGCGGCCGGCTCCCACGAACCCAGGTGCACAAAGCCCCACAGCGCCCCGGCAATGCCCACAATAAAAGAGCTAACGGCAAAGGCCGAGAGCTTGGCGTACACCGGGCGGATGCCGATCACGCTGGCGGCTACGTCCATATCGCGCATGGCCATCCATTCGCGGCCCACCGAGCTGCGCACCAGGTTTTTGGCACCCAGTGCCAGCACGCACAGGATGGCCAGGCACAGCAAATACTTCTCCATGGGGGTGTCGATTTGCCAGCCCAGGATTTCCAGCGCTTTGGCACTGACGGAGCCCGAGGAGGAGTTGTTCGTCACCCAGGCCGCGCGGGTGGTAATCCAGTCAATAAAAAACTGGGCCGCCAGCGTGGCCACGGCCAGGTACAGGCCGCGAATGCGCAAGCTAGGCAGGCCAAACACCACCCCCACCGCCATGGCGCACAGGCCACCGCCAATCAAGGCGATGAGCAGGGGCATGTTCTCAAAACGCGCTTGAAAGTTGAAGGCGGCGTAGGCCCCCACGGCCATAAAGGCGGCCGTACCCAAAGAGATCTGCCCGCAGTAGCCCACCAGGATGTTCAGGCCCAAAGCGCCCAAGCTCATGATGACAAAGGGAATCAGGATGGCTTGAAAGGTGTAATCACTGGCCACCAGCGGAATCACCAAAAAGGCAATGGCCAGCAAGCCCAAGATGGCGTAGCGGTCTTGCGCGATGGTGAAAATCTGCTGATCGGCCGCGTAGCTGGTCTTAAATTGACCGTTTTCACGATAAAACATTGCGTTCTTCCTCGTTTTCGTAAATGCGTTTAATGGGCGTTGCGTTAAACGCGGTCAATGATCTTGTCGCCAAACAGGCCTTGCGGGCGCACCAGCAAAAAGCACAGGGCCAGGCCATAGGCAAACCAGGTTTCGATGCCGCCGCCGACCATGGGGCCGATGTACACCTCGGAGAGTTTTTCGCCCACGCCAATGATCAGGCCGCCAATGATGGCGCCGGGCAGGGAGGTCAGCCCGCCCAAAATCACCACCGGCAGGGCTTTCAACGCCACCAGCGACAGCGAATACTGCACGCCCAGCTTGCTGCCCCAGATCACCCCCACCACCAAGGCCACGGCCCCGGCCACCGACCAGACAATGACCCAGATGCGCGACAGCGGAATGCCGATGGATTGCGCCGCTTGGTGGTCATCGGCCACCGCACGCAGGGCGCGGCCGGTTTTGGTTTTTTGGAAAAAGATGCTCAGCGCAGCGACCATCACGGCGGCGATACCGGCGGCCATCAGGTCTTCGAGGCTGATCATCACGCCGCCTTCAAAGGTCGATTCCATCAGGAACACTGGGTCTTTGGGCATGCCCACGTTGATGCTGTACACCTCGGAGCCAAACACCATGGGGCCAAAACCGTCGAGCAAATAGGCAATGCCCAGGGTGGCCATCAGCAAAATGATGGGCTCTTGGTTCACCAGATGGCGCAGCGCCAAGCGCTCGATGGCCCAGGCAACAATAACCATGCCCACCAAGGTGACGACGATGGCCAGCAGGTTGCCCACCAGGCCGGGCTCCATGCCCAGCCACTGCGGAATCCACTCGGCAAACCGCGCCATGACCAGGGCCGAGAACAGCACCATGGCCCCTTGGGCGAAGTTGAAAACGCCTGAGGCTTTAAAAATTAATACAAAACCAATAGCTACCAACGCATACAGCGTGCCAACCATCAGGCCACCAAATAGGGTTTCTAAGAAGAATGCCACGGTAACTGCTCCTTTTTTATATATCTCGGTGAAGTCCGTTGGGTTCGGTTAGTCCGTAGTACCCAGGTAGGCCCGGATCACGTCTTCGTTGTTGCGCACATCATCGGGGGCACCATCCCCAATTTTTTTGCCGTAGTCCAGCACCACCACGCGGTCAGAGATGTCCATCACCACGCCCATGTCGTGCTCGATCAGCACGATGGTGGTGCCAAACTCATCGTTCACGTCCAGGATGAAGCGGCACATGTCCTGTTTTTCCTCGACGTTCATGCCGGCCATGGGCTCGTCCAGCAGCAGCACCTGTGGCTCCATGGCCAGGGCACGGCCCAAGTCCACGCGCTTTTGCAGGCCGTAGGGCAGCTGGCCCACGGGCGTTTTGCGGTAGGCCTGAATTTCTAAAAAGTCGATGATGTTTTCGACAAACTCGCGGTGCGCCAGCTCTTCGCGCCGCGCCGGGCCCAGGTGGAAGGCTTGCTGCAGCAGGTTGCACTTCATCTTCAGGTTGCGCCCGGTCATGATGTTGTCGATCACGCTCATGCCCTTGAACAGCGCCAGGTTCTGGAAGGTGCGGGCCACGCCCATTTCCGCCACCTGGCGGCTGTTCATGTGGGCAAAGGTTTGGCCCCGGAAGGTGATGGAGCCTTCGCTGGGCGTGTACACGCCGTTGATGCAGTTGAGCATCGAGGATTTGCCCGCCCCGTTGGGGCCGATGATGGAGCGAATCTCGTGCTCGCGCACGTTGAATGAGATGTCGGTCAGCGCTTTGACACCGCCAAAGCGCAGGCTGATGTTTTGGATGTCCAAAATGACATCGCCAATTTTTTTCTCGGACATGGCGCTAGATTTTTCTTGGGCAATCGGGTGAGAGGAGTCGCTGGGGACAGCGGCGGGGATGGCCGTGGAGCCGGGGTGTTCTAAAACAGCGTCGGTCATAAGCACCCTCGGTCAGGCCGCTTGGCGGGTGGCCGCAAAGACCTGCCCTTCCAAAATTTGCAGCGTGGCGCTGACGCTGCCCGTGCGCCCGTCTTCAAACTTCACCTGGGTTTCAATGAACTGCTCGGTCTTGCCGCTGTACAGCGCCTCGATCAGCACGGCGTATTTCTCGGCGATAAAGTTGCGGCGCACTTTGCGGGTGCGGGTCAGCTCATCGTCATCGGGATCCAGCTCTTTGTGCAGCACCAAGAAGCGGGCCACTTGGGTATCGGCCATGCCTTCTTCGGCGGCCAGGCCGGCATTGACCTGGCGGATGCAATCGGCAATCAGCGCCAGCACCTGGGGCTTGGAGGCCAAGTCCACATAGCCGCCGTAGGGGATGCCCTGGCGCTCGGCCCAGTTGCCCACGGCTTCGTAATCAATATTGACAAAGGCGCACACCTTGTCCTTGCCGTTGCCAAAGCACACCGCCTCCTTGATGTGCGAGAAGAATTTGAGCTTGTTCTCAATGTAGTTGGGCGCAAACATGGCCCCGCTGGCCATCTTGCCCACGTCCTTGGCACGGTCGATGATGCGCAGCTGGCCGTTGGCACCAATCACGCCTGCATCGCCGGTTTTGAAGTAGCCGTTTTCATCCAGCACCTCGGCGGTGGCATCCGGGCGCTTGTAGTACTCCTTGAGCACCGACACGCCTTTGAGCAGCACTTCGCCGTTCTCGGCAATCTTCAGTTCAATACCGGGGGCGGCCTGGCCCACGCTGTTGATATCGACCTGGCCATCGCGCTGCAGACAAACATAGGCGCAGGTTTCAGTTTGGCCGTACAGCTGTTTGAGGTTGATGCCAATGCTGCGGAAAAACTGGAACAGCTCCGGCCCAATCGCTGCGCCCGCGGTGTAGGCCACGCGAATGCGCGACAGCCCCATGGCATTGCGCAGCGGGCCGTAAATCATGAAGTCGCCCAGGCGGTACTTGAGTTTGTCCAGCGCCCCGACCGGCTTGCCATCCAAAATGTCTGAGCCCACCCGTTTGGCCACATCCATGGCCTTTTTAAACAGCCATTGTTTAAACGGGGCCGCATCTTCCATGCGAATCGACACCGAGGTGAGCATGCCCTCAAACACCCGGGGCGGGGCAAAGTAGTAGGTCGGGCCCACTTCGCGCATGTCAATGCTGACGGTGGCTGCCGACTCGGGGCAGTTGATGGTGAAACCGGCCACCAGCCATTGTGCGTACGAGAACAAATGGTCGCCCACCCAGGCCGGGGGCAGGTAAGAGATCACGTTGTCGCTGGGGCCCAGCTTGTCCACCTCCACCCCGCCCTGGGCCGAGCCGATGAAGTTGGTGTGCGTCAGGCACACCCCTTTGGGCTTGCCGGTGGTGCCCGAGGTGTAAAGAATCACCGCCACATCCTCAGCCTGCACACGCTGCTGCATGCTGTCCCACACACCCGGGTGGTCTTTATCCCAGGCGGCACCGAGCTTTTTCAGCTCTGCGGTGCTGATCAAACCGGGCTCTTCGTATTTGCGCAAACCGCGCGGGTCGTCGTAAATGATGTGGGTGATGCCGGGCACGGTTTCGCGCACTTCCAGCAGCTTGTCCACTTGTTCTTGGTCTTCGGCAAAAGCGAAGTGGATGTCAGCATCCTCCATCACAAACGCCATTTCTTGGGCCACCGCATCCTGGTACAGCGGAATGGGCACGGCCCCCAGGCTTTGCACGGCCGCAAAGCCCATGTAAACGTTGGGTCGGTTGTCGCTGACGAAGGCCAGGTTTTGCCCCCGGGCCAGCCCCAGTGCCGCCAGGCCACAAGCCATGTGGCGTACGTCGCGGGCGACATCGGCCCAGGTCCAAGTCTGCCAAATACCGAACTCTTTTTCACGCAAGGCAGGGGCTGTTGGGCGCTGCGTTGCGTGGCTTAGGAGCAGGTGCGGAAAAGTGTTCGCCATGGCGGTTCCTCACAAACAATGTTCTGGAAATTCCTGAAAATGGTGCCGTCAGTTTTATGTAAAAAAGTCTGCTTGGCACCCGATTTCCAACAATCGTAGTGGTGAGTTTGACGTTATTGTGTCTTTTCGCTTACTTTCCTGGGGAAAGTCCTAGTCGGGTTATCCTGCTGCTTACCGCGCTAATTGGCCTTTTACTGTGGTTTATTTTCATCATTTCGCACCGTCCTCCCAGGGAAATGGCCCCCCCTTGTGGCAAACCCTAGGGGACAGAGTCTTTATCTGCGCAGATGCTTCACGATTATGAGTTCGACACCTTCTTTGTACCAACGCAGGCGCACCCCTTGTGCGCAAGAACTGGATGGCATCCCTTGGTTGCGCCTGCTCCAACCCCATGAGCGTGATCGGGCGGTGAATGCCATCCATGTCACCCAGGCCAACCCCGGAGAGTACGTGTGCATGATCGGGCGCCAAGTGACCTACTGGTTTGGGCTGATCGATGGCTTGCTGAAAATGAGCTCCGAAAATGCCCAGGGCGTAAGCATGACCTTTGCCGGCCTGCCCCCTGGAGGGTGGTTTGGCGAAGGCACGGCCATCAAGCGCGAGTCCTACCGCTACAACGTGCAAGCGCTGCGCAAAAGCGTGGTCGCTGGCCTGCACATTGACACCTTTCACTGGCTGCTGGACAACTCGCTGGGCTTTAACCGCTACATCATGAACCAGCTCAACGAGCGCCTGGGCCAGTTCATTGGTGCGCGCGAGATCGATCGCCTCTCCAGCCCCGACCTGCGCGTGGCCCGCAGCTTGGCCGCCTTATTCAATCCGGCGCTCTACCCTTACCCTGGTGGCAATCAGCTGCTACGCATTACGCAGCAAGAACTGGCCTATCTGGTAGGGCTGTCGCGCCAACGGGTGAATGAGGCTTTGGCCACTTTGGAGGCTGCCGGTGCCATCCAAGTGGAGTACGGCGGCTTGCGGGTGGTCGATTTGGAAGCCTTGCGCAACGGTTTTTTTCAAAGCACCAAGTCCGCTTCTGCCCACGAAAAAGTGGATTGACCCCGCCCCCAGCAACACGGATGGGCAGAATTTTTTTATGCAGTGCCTGCCTTGCCCTCTTTTCTTGCCACCGCTGCAGGCCAGGGGCCGACAAAGCGGCAGTGGTACAGGCACAATTGCGCCTTAATTTGTCTTGCCTAGAGTTGGCCATGCCCCCCTTTAAACCCAAATCCTCCTCCGGTGGCCGCCCTGCCCGCCGCGACCCTTCTGCCACCCCACGCCGCGAGGGGGGCGACCGGCCCAGCTTCCGCAGCGATGACCGAGGCCCGCGCCGCGAGGGCGGCGAGCGCCAAGAACGCCGTTTTGAGGGCGGTGACCGCCCACAGCGTCGCTTTGAGGGCAATGACCGGCCTCCACGCCGTGAAGGCGGCGACCGCCCCAGCTTCCGCAGTGACGACCGAGGCCCGCGCCGCGAGGGCGGCGAGCGCCAAGAACGCCGTTTTGAGGGCGGTGACCGCCCGCAGCGCCGCTTTGACAACGACCGCCCCAGCTTCCGCAGCGATGACCGAGGCCCGCGCCGCGAGGGCGGCGAGCGCCAAGAGCGTCGTTTTGAAGGCGGTGACCGCCCGCAGCGCCGCTTTGACAACGACCGCCCCAGCTTCCGCAACGATGACCGAGGCCCACGCCGCGAAGGTGGCGAGCGCCAAGAGCGTCGTTTTGAAGGTGGTGACCGCCCGCAGCGCCGCTTTGATAACGACCGCCCCAGCTTCCGCAGCGACGACCGAGGCCCACGCCGTGAAGGCGGCGAGCGCCAAGAACGCCGTTTTGAGGGCGGTGACCGCCCGCAGCGCCGCTTTGAGGGCAATGACCGGCCTCCACGCCGTGAAGGGGGCGACCGCCCCAGCT
>JAANMY010000305.1_pt1 | contig 70932 bp, 49 predicted proteins | sample 7279691 | NCBI WGS metagenome assembly JAANMY01 (sample SAMN14094543, study PRJNA606508) | bioreactor metagenome | isolation source: A lab-scale SPAN reactor treating ammonium-rich wastewater day 388 | place: Ireland: Galway | collected 2018-02-07 | reverse complement strand
CGCGGCACGCGCACGACCGGCCCGTCGGCGGGAGGCGCCGGCGCGCGAGGTGCGGGCGCGGGTGCCGGCTCGGCGGGCGCACGCGGAGCACGCGGCTCGCGCGGCGCACGCGGCGCCTGCGGCGGCGGATCGTCCGAGGGCCGCACCCAGTGCTTGTCGGGCCGATCCGGCAACGAGCGCATCTCCCCGTTGTCGAGCCGCACGTGGATCTCGCCACCCTCGACGCGCTCGACCGTCCCCGTGCGGTACATCGCCCGGTCCGGCGCGCCCGACATGATGATGTCGACTTCGACCCGGTCCCCTGGCTGCACGCCGCGGGCCGCGGGCCGGCGCGAGGGGCGGTCAGGCGCGGTGCCCGTCCGCTGTTCCGGCGCATCCCCCGGCGGCCGAGCCGCCCCCCCCTGCGCGGGCCGCACCCAGTGCTTGTCGGATCGCAGCGGGATCTTGCGAAGTTCCCCGTTGTCGAGCCGCACGTGGACGTCCCCGTCCTCGAACTTCTCGATCGTGCCCGCGCGGTACATCGCCCGCTCGGGTGCGCCCGACATGATGATGTCGACCTCGACCCGGTCGCCCACGCGGTAACCGCCCTGCGCGACGGCCCCACTCGCGCACACGACCCAAAGCAGCGCGCACGCCCAGCGCATCGCGGCCTCCTCACCCATCCAGCTCGTCGAAGGGAAGTGCGGCTGAGCCTACGACCGCCCCCCGCCACGGTCAACGGTCGTCCGGCGCAACCCGGACCTCTGCTGGCGAACGGGCGAGGTACGTTCCGACGTGCCCACGATCAGCGTCTTCTACGGCATCGTGATCCAGATGTTCTGGCGAGACCACGAACCGCCGCACTGCCACGCGATGTACGCAGAACACGAGGCGTTGATCGAGATCGGGACTCTGTCGATCCTGCGCGGTTCTCTCCCGCCCCGCGCGTTGGCGCTGGTGCTAGAGTGGGCTTCGAGACATCGGCAGGAACTGCTCGAGGATTGGAACGAATGCCGCCAACTCCGGCCTCCGAAGCGGATCGCGCCCCTTCCGTAGCTCCACCCGTGCAGGCCACCGCCCCCTGGCGAGTGGCACGGGTCGAAGCACAGCCGGGATTCCGGCTCCGGGTCCGCTTCGTCGACGGCACGACTGGTGGGGTGGCGATGGCCGGATTCCTGGCCAGCCCCGCAGTCGTGGGCACGGTGTTCGAGCCTCTGCGCGATCCGGCGATCTTCGCCGGCGCCGCCTGCGTCGGAGGTGCCGTCAACTGGCCGAACGGCGCGGACCTCGCACCCGACGCCATGTACGACGCCGTGCGCGCCCACGGCGAGTGGACCCTCGAGTAGCCGCAGCGCACCGGCGCAACGAGGTTTCGGCAGACGTGAGCGACCGCGGGCTCGTGCTCGTGACCGGGGCGACCGGGTACATCGGCGGGCGGCTGGTGCCGCGGCTGCTCGAGGCCGGCTGGCGCGTGCGCTGCCTCGCGCGCACGCCGCGCAAGCTCGCCGACCGTCCGTGGGCGAGCGACCCGCGCGTCGAGATCGTCGCCGGCGATGTCGCGGACGACGTGGCGCTCGAGCGCGCCCTGGCGGGCTGCGCCGCCGCCTACTACCTCGTCCACTCGATGCTGGCCGCGGGCGAGGCCTACGCCGCGCAGGACCGCCAGCTCGCCCTTCGCTTCGGCGCGGCCGCCGCCCGCGCGGGCCTCGGCCGCATCGTCTACCTCGGCGGCCTCGGCGAGCTCGGCGACGGCCTCTCCGAGCACCTCGCCTCGCGCCGCGAGGTCGAGCAGGTGCTGGCCGCCGGCGGCGTGCCGGTGACCACGCTGCGCGCCGCGATGATCATCGGCTCCGGCTCCGCCTCGTTCGAGATCCTGCGCTATCTCGTCGAGCGCCTGCCCGTGATGGTGACGCCGCGCTGGGTCGCCACCGAGAGCCAGCCGATCGCCGTCCGCGACGTGCTGCACTACCTCGTCGCCTGCCTCGACACCCCGGAGACGGCCGGCCGCACCCTCGACATCGGCGGCCCCGACGTCCTCTCGTACCGCGACCTGATGCAGGTGATGGCCGAGGAGCGCGGCCTGCCGCGGCGCGTGATCCTGCCGCTGCCCGTGCTCACGCCGCGGCTCAGCTCGCTGTGGATCCACCTCGTGACGCCCGTCTCGCAGCACATCGCGCGGCCGCTGGCCGAGGGCCTGCGCAACCGCGTCGTGTGCCGCGACGACGTGGCCGCGCGGCTGATGCCGCAGCGCCTGACGCCGGTGCGCGAGGCGATCCGCCAGGCCCTCGAGCGCGCCGAGCGCGGCGGCACCGAGACCACGTGGTCGATGGCCGGCCCCGTCCCCGGCGACCCCGACTGGTCCGGCGGCACGGCGTTCGTCGACCGCCGCGAGGTCGCGGTCGCCGCCCCCGCGTCCGCCGCCTTCCGCGCGGTGTGCCGCATCGGCGGCGGCCACGGCTGGTACGCGGCCGACGTGCTGTGGCGCATCCGCGGCGCGATGGACCGCCTGGTCGGCGGCCCCGGCCTGCGCCGCGGACGCCGCGACCCCGAGACCGTCGCCTGGGGCGAGCCGCTCGACTTCTGGCGCGTCACCGGCCTCGACCCCGACCGCCGCCTCTCGCTGCGCGCGGAGATGAAGCTCCCCGGCGAGGCCCTGCTCGAGTTCACGATCGAGCCCGGCCCCGCCCCCGACCGCTGCCGCCTGGTCCAGACCGCCCGCTTCCTCCCCCGCGGCCTCGCCGGCCTCGCCTACTGGTACGCGGTCCTCCCCCTCCACGGCATCGTCTTCAGCGGCATGCTCGACGGCATCCGAAAAGAAGCGGAGCGCATCGCGACCAGGTCGCTGCTACGCTGATTGAAGAGGGTCCAGATGCCCAACCTCACCATCCACGTCGACGAGGTCGTACTGCAGTGGGCCCGCGTCCGCGCTGCCGAGCGGAACACCAGCGTCGCCCACTTTGTCGGCGACCTGCTGAAGGAACAGATGCACGCGAGCACGGGCTACGAGGCGGCCCTTGAGCGTTTCATGTCGACGCGGCCCCGCAAGCTGAGCCAGGGGTCCTATCCCACCCGCGACGACTTGCACGACCGCACCCGCTGACGATCAGCGCTCGAGGACCCGGCGCAGACCTCGCTCGATGAGAGCGGCGCGGGAGATGCCGAGCCGGTGCGCCTCGGCGTCGACCCGGGCCAGCAAATTGCGCTCGATGCTGACCGACACGACGCGGACACCCTCACCGCGGCGGGGCCGGCCCGGCTTGCGGCGCGCCTGCTCGAAGCGGGCCCGCTCCGCATCCGTCAGCGGCCGCGAGTCGAGCACCACGAACTCGCGGTCGAACCTGCGGGTCGCGCACGCAAGCTCATCGGCGGTCATCGACTCGTATCGACGTTCCATCGGTTCCACCGGAATTCCACCGGGCCCCCTCAGCCTGCCACGAGTGCAGTGGTTCTTCAGCAAGAAACTCGAACCGGACGCTTGGCAGGTCAGTTCGGGCGGGGGCGGTCCAGGCCGTGGGCATCGCGGTCGCCCGTGAAGGCCTCGGCGACCGTGGCCAGCGCGCGCTCCTCCGGCCAGCCCAGATCGCGCAGGCAGCGGGCGCCGAGCAGGATCAGCGCCGTCGCCGGGGCGGCCGCGTAGGGAACCGCACCGCCGTCGAGCGAGTTCAGGACGTGGGCGATGGCGCTCGAGAGGTCGCGCTCCACTTCGACCGCCTGCTCCGCGAGGCTCGGCTCCGCGTCGACCCCGCTGTCCGGCACCGGCAGGTCCTCGCGCTCCTCGTCGAGCATTTCTCCCTCCGCTCCCCCGACGCACGGGGGTGGCCGCGTGTGACGCGAAGCCGCGCGCGGCCGGGTAGTCTTACCCCCGCCATGGCGCCAGATGTCAGATCCGCGTCGCGCGCGCGTCCTGCCGTCGAAGGGGGTGCGCGGCATGGCCGGGGAACGGGAGGCGGGGGCGACCGGGCCGCAGTCGTCGACCTGGTCCCGTCCGGCCGGGTTGGCGACCGCCGCGTGGAGCGCGCGGTTCGACGTCGCCGGCGATCGGCGGCTCCAGGCCGGAGAACCCGTGGCTGAGCTCACGCTGCTGGACGCCTTCCGGCAGTGCGGCGGCCTCGTCGGCGACCCGGCCGTCGACGCGGCCCGCAGCCTCGCCAACGGCGTCCTCTACGGCCACCTGCGGCGGCTCGCCCGCCACGTCGGCGGTCCTCGCGAGGTGCTCGAGGAGGCGGTGCAGACGATCTGGGTGCGCCTCGCGAACAAGGGACCGCGCGGCGTGCGGGCCACGGACCCGGGCAGCGACGAGGCCGTCACGCGTTACCTCGTCCGCAGCCTGAAGAACGGCCTGATCGACCACTTCCGGAGGGAGGGCCGCCGGGGCGAGCTCGACGTCGAGCAGATCGTCGCCCCCGAGCCCGGCGCGACCGACGGCGAGCTCGAGGCGGCGCGGGAGATCCTGCGCGAGGCCGCCGCGACGATCTTCGACACCATCGCCCCCGCCGCCGCCACCCACCTCCGCAAGGGCGCCGACGCCACGTTCCGCAAGGCGATCGAGGCGCGCCGGCGACTCGCGCTCGGCGAGCTCACCTGCCACGAAGCCGTCGTGGCGGAGTTCGGGCACGTCGACCGCAAGACCCGCAATCGTTTCGACCAGCAGCAATGCCGGGCCCTGAAGCGCCTCCGCGACGCGATCGCGGCGCACGTGCGCGAGCGCGGCGTGGAGGCCGACAGGGCTGCGGCTCTCAGGGAAGTCTTCGAGGGCCTGAAGGCCATGGAGCTGGACTGGCCCTCGAACGAGGACGCATGACCATGACGGACCGGATCGACGAGAGGCTCATGGCGGAGCTGGGAATCGCCGACGCGCGGCTCGTGGACGCCGAGCCCCTGGCCTGGCCCGAGTCGGACGTCGGAGCGGCCAGCGGGCTGGGCGCCGCCGTCACCCTCGCCATGCTGGCCGCGGGCGCGCGCACCGCGCCGGTCGCCCACCCCGGCCTGGCCGAGGCGGGGCTGACGGCCGCGTACGCGATCGACGCGCCGCGCCTGATCGAGCTCGCGAGCGAGGGGCCGATCACCGTGCGCGCCTCGCCGGCCGGCGCCGACGCGGTGCTGCAGTCGCCCGAGCACCCCAACGTCGCCTGGCTCGACCTGGCCCGCTCCGGCCCGGTCGCCGTCACGACCTCGCGCCTCACCCTCCTCGTCGTGCCCGGCGAGAAGGGCCTGCTCCTGCGCGAGGTCGTCCCGCCGGACGCTCCCCTCGAGGCGCCGCTCGCCGACTGGCTCGCCTCGTGCTCCGACCCGTGGCTCGTGGAGCAGCTCCGGCCCCTCGCCCGCGACGGCTGGTCGGCGGCCGTCGCCGCGGGCATGCTCGCGCGACTCGTGGAGCCCCGCCATCTCGGCGACGATCGGCTCACCGCGCTCGTCGCCGGCCGCGTCGACCCCGAGCTCGCGCGACCGCGCCAGTGGGCGCGCTCGCTCTCCCCCGCCGCCGTCGCGACGCTGGAGCGACGCGCGGTCGAGCGCGCGCAGGCGCTGCTCTCGCCGCTCGTGGCCCTTGAGCCGAGGATCGACGACGACGCCCCCGACTGGCCTGCCGAGTGGGTCGCGTTGTGCCGGTCGCGCGACGACCTGGAGGGCGTGACGATCCTGCTGCACGAGGCCGGACGCGGCGAGCGGCTCGAGGCCGCGCTCGCGCCGGTCGACGACCTGGGCCGCCGCGTCGCGGCCGGCGTCCCGCTGCGCCGGGTGCCACGCGACGAGCGCCTGCGGCGCGCGGAGCTGAACGACCCCGACGCCTGGTGGGGCCTCGCCCGCTGAACCATGCTCGACGCGCTCCGCCAGGGCCGCACCGACCCCGCCGCGCGCATGCGGCTGCGCCCCGGGCTGAGCGCCGGCCCCTGGCTGTGGCCCCCGGACGGCGGGCCGCCGTTCGAGGCCGCCTGCCGGATCGCGGACCTCGCCGCTCCCCCGAACCCCGAGGGCCGAGTTCCCGTCGTCACCGTGCGCGAGCAGACCGCGACGCTCTGGTACCTCGACGCCCCCCGCGTTCCCGGCCACGCGAACCTCGGCGCGGTCGCGAGCCGCTCGTGGGACCAGGCGCGGGCGGCGCTGCCGCGCTCGCTCCCCGTCCTGCTCTCGTCGCTGCGCCCGCATCAGACCCCGCCCTCGGTCGTGCGCCTCGCCTCGCACGTCGCGCGCAGCGGCTGGGCCCGCCTCGAAACCGTGATCGAGGGCCCCAGCCTCGGCCTCGCCTTCTTCCTGCACCTCGTCGCGCGCGTCTCGCGGGTGCCGGTGGTCGCGGACGCGGTGGCCTCGGCGAGCATCGACGAGACCGGCCGCCTCGGTCCCGTCACCGGCCTGCCACTCAAGATCGACGCCGTCGCCCGCACGGCGCCCCGCATCCGCCGGTTCCTGGTCTGCGCGGAGCAGGAGGCCGAGGCCCGCGAGGCAGCCGAAGGCCGGCTCGAGGTGCTCGCCTTCAAGTCGGCCGCGGAGGCCACCGAAGCGCTGTACAACGAGGCGCTGCTCGCGCGGCTGATCGACTGCTCGCCCAGCGAGCAGCGGCGGATCGGCGACACGCTGCTGCGGCTGGTCCTCACCGAGCGCGGGCTCACCTCCTGGTCTCCCGTGCGCCACGCGGCCCGCCGAGCCCGCCGCACCTGGCACTCCAGCTCCGACGAGGGCTACCTGCTCCAGTTCGTGGAAGCCGTCGCCGCCCGCCACGAAGAGAACCGGGGCGAACTCGACGTCCCGCCCCGCGCGTGGCTCGAGCGCCTGCCCCGGCCCGTGCGGATGCGGGTCATCGCGCACGTGGTGCAGCACGCGGCGGACACCGGCAGCCCGCAGCCCGAGCACGCGCTGGCCCTGGCGCGGCAGGCCGTGCCGAACCCTCCGCACGAGTCCTTCGCCCCGGAACTCGCCGTCCACGGCGCCATCGGCCGCCTGCTGGCGGCGACGGGCCGCCCGAAGGAGGCGCTCTCGCTGCAAGCCGAGCTCGCCCGCGCCCAGTTCGCGGGCTTCAGCTACGACGAGGTCTCGCGCCCCCTGTGCGAGTGGCTGCGGCTCGCCGCAGCGCTCGGCGATCGCCAGGCCTTCGATGCGGCCCGCGAGTTCCGCCAGCGGCTCGAGACGGTGGGCGCAATGGGCCCCGGCGACGACGCCTTCCTGGCGCTCGCCACGTCCCGCGGAGAGGTCCTCCTCGACCCGCGCACGTCGCCGCGCGCGCTCCACAGGCTCGCCCGCCTCGCCAACTCCCCCGCGATCCCCGACCACGTCCGCCGCTCCGCGGCCCGCTGGCGCCTGCGCACCACCCGCCTCGCCGACGCGAGCGCGCAGGAGCAAGCAGACGCCCGCGCCGACCTCGACGCCGCCTGCCCCCCGGACTCCCAAGCCCCCGAAGTCCGCGTCTTCCGCGAACTCGCCCGCATCGACGAAGCCCTCGCCCTCGGCGACTCGGTGACGGCCCAGGCGGCCCTGGCCGAACTCCGGGCGATCTCCCCCGACCTGATCGCCAACCTCACGGCCCACGTTCCGGAGGATGCAAGGCCGGCCCACGTCGCCCTCTTCTACCCGTACTGACCGAGCAAGCGTCGCGCACCACGCGCGCCGTTCGGAACCGGCGGGCCACCCTCAGCGTCCGAGGACTCGCCGCAGGCCTCGTTCGACAAGTGCAGCGCGGGAGATACCCAGCCGGTGCGCCTCGGCGTCGACCCGGGCCAGCAGAGAGCGCTCGATGCTGACCGACACGACGCGGACGCCGTCGCCACGCCGGGGCCGACCGGGCTTGCGACGCGCCTTCTCGAAGCGCGCCCGCTCCCCGTCCGTCAGCGGGCGCGCCTCCAAGGCCACGAACTCGCGGTCGAATTTCCGCGTCGCCCGCCCGAGTTCGTCGGCGGTCATCGACTCGTAGGGAGCGGTCACCTCGTCGACCTCCTGTTCCATCGGCTCCACCGGAAGTCCACCCAGCCCCTGAGCCTGCAATGGAGGGCCGGGTGAGACTGAACCCCTACAGCGGAATGTCGTCGAACTCCGTTTGCCTCGCAGGGGCGTGACCGCGGGACGCTTCGCCGAGTTCCTCGATGTGACCCTGGCGGAGCGCCGGCGCCAGCAGCCCGATCTCCGGCAGTTCCTCGCCCTGGACCGTGCTCAGGTAGACCCACTCGAGCGCACGGGCGACCCCGACGAACAGGAGCGTTCGGGCGCCTTGCTGCATATGGCCGTAGGCCCGCGGCGTCAGACGCGGGATCAGCACGGAGTCGAACGACAGCCCCTTGGCCGAATGAACCGTCAGCACCTTCGGGGTCAGGTCGTTGAACCGGGCGTCGTCGGACTCCCACGCGACGACGGTCTCCACCGGATCCACACCGCGCTCCCGTAGGCGGTTTGCACACGAACCGACCAGGCGGTTGGTCGGCATCAGGATGGCGACTCGCGCGTTGCGCTCGATTTCGCGCTTGACGATGGCCGCGAGGCGGTCCCACTCGGCATCGATGGACGGGGCCCGGTACAACGCCGGCACCATCATCTGCCCCGGCCGTTGCAGGTAGTGACCCGCTCGCCGATAGGCCTCGGCCTGATCAGCGTCCAGGAAGCAGTGGGCCACTCGGCTCACCCCGGCGCTGTTCCTCAGGTTCTTCAACAAGCCCGCGCTCTCGCGCGGGACGCCGAGAATCGACAGGCCCTCGCCCCGTCCCAGCCCCTGCTCGTAGAGACGCTGGGCATCGTCCGCGAAGACCGTGACGTGCCTCGCGGCAAGGGTTAGCAGGCGGTAGGCCTCTGCCGAAAGGTCCTGCCCTTCATCGACGATGGCGACATCCAGGACCGGTCCAGGGCGCGCCCGCTCGAAGTGTTCTCGCAGCGTCCGCTCCGCGGCCGCGAAGCGCTCCGTGAAGTCGGCACCGCCCGGCAGGCGAACGCCCTGCTCCCGCGCCACCGCCGTCACCCACTGGTTGTAGGTCCCCACGACACTCTCGGGGATCTCGAGCGCCTCCGTGCCCGACTTGATGTATGAACGCAGGACCCGCGTGAACACCAGCGCGCGCAGGCGCGACTCCGGAACACCTTCGTCGAGGAGCCGTCGGGTACGGTGAAGGGCCAGCAGTGTCTTTCCCGACCCGGCGGGACCGCTCACGAACTGGTGTCGGGTGGTGGGAAGCAGCACGACCTGCCGCTGCTCCGGGGTGAGCTCCCCGAATCCGACGACCCACGTGCGCCGCGTCGCTCGGGGAACAGGTCGGTCAGGCATGGGCGTCCTCCACCGGTTCGATGAGCGGTCGAGCCACGACGTCGTCACCGACCCGCCAGCCGCAGCGCACCAGACGACAGGTGAACGGGCCGTCCCCGGCCGGCAGATCGCCGCGCACCTCGAACTCCCGGACCTGATCGACATCGAGCTTGAGGAACTCCCCTCGCTCGCCCACCGGCTCCAAGTCCAGCGCGGCCTTCAACCGCTCCAGCAGCGCGCGCCCGGTCCTCTCCGCTGATCCCGGCTCGGTGTGCCCGCCCTCGGCAAGCGCGGTCAGCAACGCGAGCGCACCCCCGTCCGCGCCTTCCGCCAGCCGACGTGCGGTATCGACGCGGCCCGCACGATCACTGGCTTCCCCGAGTTCCCGCAGGTGAGGAACGAACCGGTCCAGCGAAGTAGTCGCGAGCCGGGCCTGTCGCAGGGCAGCTTCCGCATCGCTGGCCGCTGAACGCCAGGTCGGACGACGGGAGGAGTCCGCACTCACGATTCCCTCCTCACGAGGGCTCCTGCGGCCTGCGCCGGGAGCTTGTCCTCGTCGAAGCCAACGGCCTGAGCCGCACCAGAGGTGGCCGATGCCCGGAGCCGCCGCGCGGTGGCCTGGTCTCCCAGCCGCTCGGCGACCATGATTCGCCAGTGGCGCAGGAAGGAGGAGAGTGACGGCTCCTTGTCGAGCAGCCGGGCTGCAGTTTCGAACTCCTGCCGCGCGTCGGCTGCCCTTCCAGCGCCTTCGAGGAGCGCCCCCAGCTGCGCGTGATAGGCACCATCGCGCGGATCGAGCTCGACAGCTCTCTGGGCGAGTTTCAGAGCCTCCTCATCGCGCCCTTGTCGATCCAGCAGAAGCGACAGGTTGAAGTACGCGGTCGAGTTCCCCGGCGCCACGGCGATTGCTTCCCGATGAGCCTTCTCGGCCCGCTCGGGCGCCCCCAGCTGGTCGTAGGCCAGGGCACGCAGGTTGAGCATGCCGATGTCAGCTCGGCCCTCGGCTTGCATTGCGGAGCGGGCGAAGTCGAGTGCGCGCTCGTACCGTCCGTCTGCGTAGAGCGCCCAGCCAATCTCCTGCATCGGTTCCGCGAGTTCGGAGCGCGGCACCCTTCGGGCAATCCCCTCCGAGATGCGCTGCTCGAGTTCGACGATGCGTCGGTGCCTCTCGTCGCGGTAGGCCACGGCACAGAGCGGATTCTCCAGACGCACCTCGCAACGCGCGTCGGGCATGTTGACGAGCCGCGCCTCAACCTCGAGCACCTTGTTCGCATCCAGCCGCCAGCGGAGTTCGATCGGCTCGCCGGCGCACTTGATCTCCCCCACGCGCAGGTGCTCGACGCCCAGAATCTTGTCCGCCGACTCGGCCGCCAGGACGATCTGAACGTCCCGCATCAAGTCGCGAGGAACCTGGAGGCCAGTGAACGACGCGAACTCTCCGCTCGCCGGGTACGGCAGCTCCGTCCCCCGCGGAAGCAACTCGACGAACTCCGCCCCCTGCGCCAGGACGCCGATCGACTCCTGCGTGATCGCCTTGAGCAGCGGTCGCCCCAGCAGGTGAAGGAAGAAAGAGTGAAGCGCAGCGCCTCGCGCGACGGCCGTGAGCGTCCGCTGCTCGTCCGGAAAGCGCAACAGCGTCGCCTTGGGGAAGAACTCGGCCAGCGCGTCCTGCACCTGGGGGATCAAGGACGAGCCACCAGCCAGCAGGACGCCGTCGACGTCCTCAGGCTTCAGGCCCGCGCGCTCGAGGGCGTCGTTCACCGGGGCGAAGATCGAGTTCACGGCGTTGATCTCGGTGTCCTTCGGGTACGGCAGGTCGGGGTCGACGAAGGGCTCGAGGAGCTTCTCGAACTGCTCGAGGGTGAGTGAGGGCCGCTCCAGGATCACCGTGCGGAGAGCAGCATCCGCACGGGCCGGCAGTTCCACCTGCAATCCAGGCTGCGAGGCGTACACCGTCTTCTTGTCAATCGGCCGATCCCGCCTCAAGCCACGCAACCGTGCGTACTCGCTGCAGATCGCGAGCTTCAGGGCCTCAGCCGTCCCCAGGAGCTGCGGCAACAGGCGGTTCTTCTTCTCGCTCCATGAGAAGTCGAGCCGGTCGAGGCCGTTCTCCTGCTGCAAAGCCGGGAAGAGCACCTGCTCCACGATGGCCGCGTCGATGTTGTCCCCGCCGAGTTGCTCGAAGCGGGCGATCGACAGGTTCCGAAGCGCGACTCGCCCGTCGCGGGCATCGGCTCGCACCCCGATGATCGAGACGTCGCAGGTGCCGCCGCCGAAGTCGAACACCAGAACGTTCCGAGGCGAAGTAAGGTCCAGCTTCGCTCCACCAGACCCGTGGACCGTCAGCAGATAGTCGAGGAACGCCGCATTCGGTTCATCAAGGAGGGCCCGCTCGCCGAGGTGAATCCCGGCCAGTTCGGCAGCTCGAAATGTATCCTTCCGCGCCGCCAACTGAAACGAGGCGGGCACGGTGACCACCGCACGATCGAGAGGCTGCGGTCCGAACTCCTCCTCGGTCGCCTGAGCCAGCGCCTTCAGGATTCGCCCGGCCACCTTATAGGGCGTGTCCAGAGAAGTCTCTACCGACGAGTGATAGAAGGGCTCCCGGCCCAGCCCCATTTCGGACTTGGTTGAGAAGAACAAGGTCCGGCCCCGCTGTTGACCGGAGGACCGAAGCTCCTTCGCCCCACGACCGACCCACCAAGGCCCTTCAGGGTACGGTTGCGCCACCACCGACGGCACGAGCCAGTCGAACTGAGAGCGGTCCCGGCCCTCTTGCCGAACCGACACTTCGCGAATGGCCGCGGCGACGTCGCCCTCGAGAACGAGCTGCGCGTCGATCACGACTGCAGTCGAGTTGGTCGTACCGAGGTCAATCCCGAGACAGTAGCGGTCTCCCTCGATGTGCCGACCGACCTCGCCAGCAGCCTTGACCAGCGCCGTTAGAACCGACGCGCTCTCTCCAGTCATGGGGCAGCCTCCGGACTTGATGCGCGACCCACCGATCCTACTCGACCCCCAGCCCTGGCAGGTCCCATGACCCCCTGACACGCATGTCAGGGTCTGCCAATCGGTCCGGCTTGGCAGATCGGCCGCGCCGCCCGATGCTTCGACCTCCACGCAGCTCGGGTAGTATCCGGGCTTCGGGCGGGCACACGGGTCCAGGAGGCGCGCACGGATGGGAGTGGCGGTTCCATCACGGGGGCAGGTCGTCCGGGTCCGCTCGCGGCAGTATCTCGTCGAGGACATCGAGCCGCCGCGCCAGAAGCACGACCACACCCTCGTGCGCCTCTCCTGCCTCGACGACGATGCCCAGGGTGTGCCGCTCGAGGTCCTGTGGGAGAGCGAGGTCGACGCGCTCATCCTCGATGGCGACGCCTGGAAGGCCATCGGCAAGAAGGGGTTCGATCCGCCGCGGTTGTTCTCCGCCTACCTCAACACCCTCAAGTGGAACTGCGTCACCGCCACCGACCCGCGGCTGTTTCAGGCGCCCTACCGCGCCGGCATCGACATCAAGGCCTACCAGCTCGAACCGCTGCGCAAGGCGCTGAAGCTCCCCCGCGTCAACCTCTTCATCGCCGACGACGTGGGCCTCGGCAAGACCATCGAGGCCGGCCTGATCGTCCGCGAGCTGCTGCTGCGGCAGAAGGTCCGCCGCATCGTGATCGCTGCGCCGCCCTCGGTCGTCCAGCAGTGGCGGGACGAAATGGAGGCCCGCTTCGGCCTCACCTTCGTCATCTACGGGCGCGACTACGTGCTCGAGAAGCGGCGCGAGCGCGGCTACGGCGTCAACCCCTGGAAGGCGCACTCGCGCTTCATTATCTCCCACGCGCTGGTGCGCGACGAGAGCTACGCCAGCCTGCTGCGAGACTGGCTGGACGAGCCGGGCGTGCGCTCCGGCTCGCTGCTGATCCTGGACGAGGCCCACAACGCGGCCCCTGCCAGCGGCGCCCGCTACGCCATCGACTCCCAGCTGACCAAGGCCGTGCGCGACCTCGCCCCGCGCTTCGAGCACCGCCTGTTCCTGAGCGCGACGCCGCACAACGGCCACTCCAACAGCTTCGCCGCCTTGCTCGAGCTGCTGGACCCGCAGCGCTTCATCCGCGGCGTGCCGGTGCGCGGCCCGAAGGTCCTCGACGATGTCATGGTCCGCCGCCTCAAGAGCGACCTGCGCGAGGTGCTCCACGAGGGCTTCCCTCGCCGGGTGCCCGATCAGATCGACATCGACGGTCTCCCGGCCGACGCACCGGAGCGCCTTCTCCCGCGCCTCCTCTCCGAGTACGCCGCGCTGCGCGCCGAGCGGCTGCAGTCCACCCGCAAGTCCGTCCAGAACGCCGCGGCCCTGATCACCACCTCGCTGCAGAAGCGGCTGCTCTCCTCGATCGAGGCGTTCGCGCGCACTCTCAAGGTCCACCGGGACACCCTGGAGCGGCAGGCCCGAAAGGCTGCCGAGCCGCCCCGCGACCTCTCGCTGCTGAGCGCCGCCCCGGACGCCGACGACGATCGCGCCGAACTCTCCGAGGACGACGTTGCCGCCGAAGAGGCCGCGCAGATGGAGGCGGCCACGGAGGCCACCGAGGGCCACGCGGAGCCCCGACCGTCGACCGAGGAGCAGCTGAAGCGGCGTGAGAAGGCCCTGCTCGACCGCATGACAGAGGTCGCCGAAGCCGCCCGCGGCCAGGCCGACCCACGCGTCCGCAAGCTGGTGGCTTGGATTCGCGAGCACCTCTGCCCCGGCACGCCGCCCAAGTGGAACCGTCGCCGCGTCCTGATCTTCACGGAATACACCGACACCAAGCGCTACCTCGAGCAGCAGTTCCGCCAGGCCTTCCCGGACGCCCGCGAGCGCGTCGCCTCGTTCCACGGCGGTATGGCCGACGACATCCGCGAGGAGCTCAAGCGCGCCTTCAACGCCGACCCCGACAGGCACCCGCTGCGCATCCTGATCGCCACCGACGCCGCCCGCGAGGGCGTCAACCTGCAGAACCATTGCGCCGACCTGTTCCACTTCGACGTGCCGTGGAACCCCAGCCGCATGGAGCAGCGCAACGGCCGCATCGACCGCGTCCTGCAGCGCGCGCCCGAGGTGTACTGCCGCTACTTCTTCTTCGCGCAGCGCCCCGAAGACAAGGTCCTGCAGGCGCTTGTCCGCAAGACAGACCTCGTCCAGCGGGAGCTAGGTAGCCTCTCGCGGGTCCTGGAGCAGCGCCTCGAGCGCCTGCTGGGCCAGGGCATCCGCGACGCGGACGAACAAGCTCGCCAGATCGACGACGAGGACGCCACGCCCGGCGTGCGACAGGCCGTCGACGACGAGCTCGAGGTCTCCCGCGAGCGGCGCGAGGAGCTTTCGAAGCAGATCGAGGGCTTGCGCTCGTCGCTGGCTCGCTCCCACAAGGCGATCGGTTTCGAGGAAACCGCCTTCCGCGACGCCATCTCCTGCGCCCTGGAACTGCTCCGCGCCGAGCCCCTGAAGGCCGAGACAGATGCGCACGGCAAGCCGCGCTGGGTCTTCCCTGCCCTCGACGCCCGCGAAGGGGCCGACCCGACCTGGGCGGACACGCTCGACACTCTTCGCCCCGTGCGCTCGAAGGAACAGCCCCCGTGGGAGTGGCGCAAGGCGGCGCCGCGGCCCGTCGTCTTCGCCGACCCCGGCTCGCTCGACGCCGACGTCGTCCACCTCCACCTCGAGCACCGCGTCGTCCAGCGCCTGCTCGGCCGCTTCCGCGCCCAGGGCTTCATCCACGACGACCTCTCGCGCGCCTGCGTCGGCCAGACCCGGGACCCGATCCCCCGCGTCGTCGTCCTCGGCCGCCTCGCCCTCTACGGCGAGGGCGCCACCCGCCTCCACGACGAGGTCATCGCCGTTGCCGCCCGCTGGGTGGAGCCGGACGCCCGCAGGGGCGCCCTCAAGCCCTTCGGAGCCGAGGGCGAGACCAACGCCCTCCGCCTGCTCGAGGACGCGCTCGCCCACGCCCGCGAGGCCGGGCTCGCCGCGCCCGTGCAGGAGAAGCTGCTGCACAACGCGGCCCAGGACATGGCGGACCTGATCCCCCACCTCGAGGCGCGCGGCCGCGAGCTGGCCGAGAGCGCCCGCGCCGACCTCGACAAGCGCGGCGAAGCCGAGGCCGCCGACATGGTCAAGATCCTCGAGCGCCAGCGCGAGTGGATCCAGGCCCAGGCCCGCAAGGTGGAGAAGGAAGCCCAGCTCACCCTCGACTTCGACGAGGACGAGAAGCGCCAGCTCGACGCCGACAAGCGCGAGTGGCACAACCGGCTGCTCCAGATCCCCGAGGAGCTCAGGACCGAGCCCGAGCGCATCCGCCGCGCCTACTCGGTCAAGGCCACCCGCATCGAGCCCGTCGGCCTCGTCTACCTGTGGCCGGTGACCGGATGAGCAAGCTCAGCCCCGAGGCCCTCGACCACCTGCGCTGGCTCGGCTACCTCCAGCCGACCGGCCTCGTGGTGTCGGTGCCCGGCCTGCTCGCCGCCCAGGCCCAGGTCCAGCGCAACATCGTCCCCCAGCAGCAGGCCCTCAAGGGCCTCACCCGCCCCCGCTCGAAGCAGGACGCCTCGCTTGTCGTCCCGTACTTCCCGGACTTCGCGTTCGACTTCCTGGCGTGGCCCGCCGACCTGCTCGCCGGCGGCCCGGGCGGCCCGGAGCTGCCGCGCGACCTCGACTTCAGCCTCTCCGATTACGCGGAAGTCCTCAGCCCCACCTTCGCGCTGGCCGACCCCGACAGCCCCGGGCAGTGGCTGCTGCTGGTCAAGGAAATCCCCGAGGGCGCCGACTTCGACGCGCTGCCCGACGACCAGCGCGACGGCCACCACTGGCACGCCAGCCCCCAGGAGCGCTTCGAGCGCCTCCTGAAGGAGCGCCAGATCCCCATCGGCCTGCTCTGGAACGGCGTCGGCCTCCGCATCGTGTACGCCCCCCGGGGCGAGTCCAGCGGCCACCTGACGTTCCCGATCGACGCCATGTGCGAGGTCGCCGGCCGGCCGATCGTGTCCGCCCTGCACATGCTGCTGAGCGCGGAGCGGCTGTTCTCGCTGCCCACCGACCAGCGCCTCCCCGCGATCCTCCGCAACAGCCGCCGCTTCCAGAACGAGGTCTCCACCCGCCTCGCCGAGCAGGTGCTCGAGGCCCTGCACGAGCTGGTCCGCGGCTTCCAGGCCGCCAACGAGAAGAGCGGCGGCGCCCTGCTTCGGGACGTCCTGCGCGAGGACCCGCAGAGCGTCTACGGCGGCCTGCTCGGCACGCTGCTCCGGCTGGTCTTCATCCTCTATGCCGAGGACCGCGGCCTGCTCCCGAAGCAGGAGTTCTGGCAGCAGCACTACTCCGTCGGCGGGCTGTTCGAGCGCCTGCGCGACGACGCCGCGCGCCACCCGGACACGATGGAGCAGCGTTACGGCGCGTGGGCCCAGCTCCTCACCCTGTTCCGCCTGATCCACGACGGCGGCAGCCACGGCGCGGCCCGCCTGCCCCCGCGCCAGGGCCACCTCTTCAACCCCGACACCTGGGACTTCCTCGAGGGCCGCCTGTACGGCGACGTCCTGGGCCAGGACCGGACGACCCGCCTGCAGCCGCCGAAGGTCTCGGACGCGGTCGTCTACCGCGTCCTCGAGAACCTGCTGCTGCTCGACGCCGAGCGCATCAGCTACAGCGCGCTCGACGTCGAGCAGATCGGCTCGGTGTACGAGGCCATGATGGGCTTCGAGCTGCGCGTGGCCCGGGGCGCCTCGATCGGCGTCCGCCCCCAGCACGTCGTCGTGGACCTCGAGGCCCTGCTCGACCTCAAGCCGGCCGAGCGCGGCAAGTGGCTCCGCGACGAGGCCGCTTGCGACCTGAAGGGCGAGGCGCTCGACGCCGTCAAGGAAGCCTCCACGCCCGCCGAGGCGGTGGCGGCGCTCGGCAAGAAGGTCTCCCCCTTCACCCCGGGCCTGATCCCCAAGGGCGGCCTGTTCCTGCAGCCGACCGAGGAGCGCCGCCGCTCCGGCTCCCACTACACGCCGCGCTCGCTGACCGAGCCGATCGTCGCCACGACGCTCGAGCCGCTGATCGCGAACCTGGGCGAGCACCCCACGCCCGAGCAGTTGCTCGACCTCAAGGTCTGCGACCCGGCGATGGGCTCCGGGGCCTTCCTCGTCGCCACCTGCCGTTACCTCGGCGACGCGCTGGTCGCGGCCTGGGACCGCCACGACTGGAAGCCGGCGCTGCCGCCGGACGAGGAACCCGTCGTCCACGCCCGCCGCCTGGTGGCGGCCCGCTGCCTCTACGGCGTCGACAAGAACCCGTTCGCGGTCGACCTCGCCAAGCTCTCGCTCTGGCTCGTGACGCTGGCCCGCGACCACCCGTTCACGTTCCTCGACCACGCCCTGCGCCACGGCGACTCGCTGGTCGGGCTGACGAACGAGCAGATCGCCCGCTTCCACTGGGGCAAGGGCCACCAGATCGTTGCGATCGAGCGGTTCCTGCGCAGCCACATCCAGCTCGCGCACCAGAGCCGGGAGCGCCTGCTCGCCCTCGGCGACGCGGGCGACAGCGTCGACAAGCCCCGCCTCCACGGCGACGCCGAGAAGGCCCTCGAGACCGTGCGCCTGTGCGCCGACCTCGTCATCGCGGCGTACTTCGAGCACGAGAGGGACAAGGACCGCGAGCGCGCCCGGACGGGCTACGCGGGCGAGATCCAGTCCGTGCTCGAGGACCGCACCAGCGCCGGTGCACTCGAGGAGGTCGTCCGCCGCCTGCACGCCCCGCCGCTACCGCTCTTCCCCTTCCACTGGGAGATGGAGTTTCCGGAGGTTTTCGGCCGCCCGAACTCGGGATTCGATGCCTTCGTGGGCAACCCCCCGTTCGCGGGCAAGAACACGCTGATCGCGAGCACGCGCGATGCCTATCCGGGCTGGCTCAAGCAGATCCACGAGGAGAGCCACGGCAACGCCGACCTCGTGGCCCACTTCTTCCGCCGAGCATTCACACTGCTGCGGAAGGGCGGCCACTTCGGCCTGATCGCCACCAAGACCATCGCGCAGGGCGACACCCGCGGGACTGGTCTGCGCTGGATCTGCACTCACGGCGGGGCGATCTACGCCGCACGCAAGCGTCTGAAGTGGCCTGGAGCAGCGGCCGTGGTCGTGAGTGTCGTCCACGTCGCCAAAGGCTATCCCCCGGCGGCCTGCCGCCTAGATGATCGCCCGGTTTCGCGAATCACCGCCTTCCTCTTCCACGACGGCGGGCACGAGGACCCGAAGCAGCTCAGGGCCAACGAGGGCAAGAGCTTTCAGGGCTCCATCGTGCTCGGGATGGGCTTCACGTTCGACGACACCAACCCTGACGCGACTCCCATCGCCGAGATGGAGCGGCTGATCGCCAAAGACCCAAGCAACAAGGAGCGGATCTTTCCGTACCTTGGCGGCGAGGAGGTCAACTCCAGCCCAACTCACGTGCACCACCGCTACGTCATCAACTTCGGCGAGATGTCGGAGGACGAGGCCCGCACGGGCTGGCCAGACCTGATGGATATCCTCGAGCGAAGGGTCAGGCCAACTCGCGCGAAGGACAAACGCACGCTACGGGCCGCCTATTGGTGGCGGCACGCCGAACCCGCCAAAGCGCTTTATGCTGCGATTGAAGGACTCGATAAGGTTCTGGCCTGTTCCCGCCACCAGCCTCACTGGTGTGTCGCCCGCCTACCGTCGGCTGCAGTGTTCTCCGAGGCGTTGGTCGTCTTCAGTCTCGACCAACTCGCAGCCTTCGCCCTCTTGCAGTCTCGTCCCCACGAGATCTGGGCCCGCGCTCTTAGTTCGACAATGAAGGACGACCTGCGTTATGCACCGTCCGACTGCTTCGAGACTCTGCCTTTCCCGCTGGAGTGCGACAACGTGGAAGCTCTCGAGAACGCCGGCAACCAGTACGAATCTTTTCGCGCCGCACTGATGCGCAAGTCTGGCCACGGGCTAACAGCAACCTACAACCGCTTCCACGACCCCGACGAGCGCGATCCGGATATCCTGAAACTCCGCGAGCTCCATGACGCGATGGACCGCGCGGTGCTCGACGCCTACGGCTGGACGGACCTACAGCCCCACTGCGAGTTCCTCCTCGACTACGAGGAAGACGAGGACGACGACGGCGACCCGACGGCCGCCCCGTCGACGAAGAAGAAGCCCTGGCGCTACCGCTGGCCGGACGACATCCGCGACGCGGTCCTCGCCCGCCTCCTCGCCCTGAACCAGCAACGCGCCGCCGAAGAAGCCGCCGCCGGCCCCGCATCAAAGAAGAAACCCGCCGCCAAGCGAACTAGGGCGTCCGACCTGCGGGACGCATCGACCATCCGGAAGTTGTTCTGATGTCACCGGCGGCGAGGAGTGTGCTGTTGAACTTCTTGAGTGAAACAGCTCCCGGAGCCGCCCAGGCCTATCAGGCCGCCTTGTCCATCGCAGGCTTCACCGACTTCCCCGGCCGCGCGCAGTTCCTGGCTCACGCGCTGCGCGATTTCGCGAACAGGCTCCCAGATGCCGTCCTCGGCGAACAGACCTCGCGCCAGGACGCCGTGAAGATCCTGAACGAGCTCAAGAAAGCTTGGTCGGCTCAGAACGCACCACCACGTCTGGGCGCGGTGACGCCGTCGAGCAACAGTTTCGACGCGCTACTCGGCAGCATCCTCACTTCCTGGGGCACCGGGCAGGGCACCAAACGGGACTTGGTCGAACGCATGTTTCGTGCCTGGCTGCCGGCGGGCCACAACTCCCCCGAGCTCTTGGCTCCTATCGTTGAATCGTGGATGCAAATCGCCAGATGGGCACAGTCTCAGGCGCACTTCGACGGTACAGCGGCCCGTTCGACGCCCTGGTCTGACTGCGAAGAGAGGCTGTCGCTTCTCGAGGGCCTACTGAGCTCCACCCACGCCGCCTTCTTCGAAGTCGCTCAAGAGCTGGATGCCATCCTTGAAGACGCCAACGCCTGACGCCGTCGAGAGGGCCACGGCGCGCCTAGTTCGTCCTCAACAACAGCGCTACTTCTTCGAACGCCTGAACAATCCCCTTTGGATCGGGCCGCTCAGGGAGCGCAAGTGGTTCTCTCGACCGCCCCAGACCGTCCAGGGCGCCGACTCAGAGTTCCACCCGCAGTGGCCCGCCCTGCACTACCTGCGCCGCATGGCGTCTCTCCCGGAGGCGCAGGAAGCTGTGCTTGCTGTGATTCTGGAGCTGCCCAAGGACATCACGAACGTGACCGTTCAGGAGTCTGTGGTAGCGATTGCGGTAGCCCTGCCCCCGGAAATGGCCGTGCAGGCGGTCCCGCAGATCTTGGCCTGGCCCCCCCCGAGAACCGCTTCACTCCTCCCGAAGACTTTGGGAGAGCTTCTTGCCCGGCTCGCCTCCGGAGGCCAGGCGAAGCCCGGCCTGAAGATCGCCGAGTTGCTTCTTCGGCTCGCCGAGGCGCCAGCCGAGGAACGAGCATGGCGGCGACCGAAACCGCGGATTGGTGAGTGGCACTTGAGGCTGGTGCTCGAGGAGCGATACCCGTCGCTAGTGCGCGCACTCCCGGCCGAATCTGTGAGGCTGCTCCGAACCAGCCTTGAGTCTGCCTTGCAGGCCACGTCGGTGCGACAAGACACCTTGGAGGACTACTCCACGGTCTGGCGCCCGCAGATCGAGAGTTCACGCCACGAGGACACCCTCAACCTACTGACCACCGCATTGCTGGCCGCGCTCAGGCAGGTCGCCAGGGAAAGACCGGACCGTATTGAGGTCGTACTTGCTGATCTTCGTCACAGCAAGCAGTCGATCTTCCGGCGGCTCGAGTTGACGCTCGCCGCGGACCTTGTTGGCTCGCACCCGACCCTTGCGGTTGCCCTCCTCCCCGACCGACAAGCCTTCGACCGGTGCCTCCCTGAGTACGCTACGCTCCTCGGCGCAGGCTTCGGCGTCTTGCCACCGGAGGGCCAAGCTCGCATTCTCGAGTGGACCGCAGGGCCCGAGCGCCCACTCCGGCACCCGGAGGCACTACCTGCGTGGCGGCGCGCGAGGCTCGAGCCCATCGCTGGGCATCTCGGGGCCGGACTCGCCGCGGAGCTCGACGAGCTGCGCCGAAACGTCCCGGACGCATGGATCGGGGAGCCAGCGGCGCCCACCGTTTGGGTCGGGCCGACAAGTCCCCTTGGCCCCCACGAACTGAAGAGCCTCCCTCCGGAGCGAGTCTCCGAGGCTCTGGCGTCATGGGTCGTCCCGGCCGGTGACCGTCAGCCCTCGCCCGAGGGCCTCGGAAGAGTCCTGGCTGAGGTCGTTGAGGAGGCGACCGACGCCTATTCAGCTGTAGCGCTGACGTTCAGGGGACTCGATCCGACCTACGTGAGGCACTTCCTCGCCGGCCTTACTCGCGGGGTCCGTGCCGGGCGACGGCTGGAGTGGAATGGGGTGGTCGGCCTCTGCGAATGGGTCCTTGAGCAGCCCGGTAACGGCCGGACTGTCGATGACGCGGACCCTCACTGGGGATGGACGCGCACTGACATCGCCCGGCTGCTCGAGTCGGGACTCACAAGATCGTCCTCCGGCCTTGGCGCATCCCTGGCCGACCGCGTCTGGGCGCTTCTTGCCAAGCTCGCAGAGGACCCGGAGCCGACAACCGAGTACGAGGCAGAGTTCGGGGGCAGCAACATGGACCCTGGAACCCTGTCGATCAACACGACGCGCGGCGAGGCTCTCCACGCCGTTATCGGCTTCGCACTTTGGCGCCGGCAACCACTCCGCGAAGGCCGCGCCGAGCCCGTGACGCTGGCGGACATGCCTGAGGTCCGCGACGTCCTCGATCGCCACCTCGACCCGGCAATCGACCCATCCTTGGCGATCCGGTCGGTGTATGGACGATGGCTTCCTTGGCTGTTCGATCTCGACCCTGCTTGGCTCGAGTCACGGCTCCCCACGATCTTTCCCACCGACCCGGACGCCAAGCACTTTTGGGACGCCGCCTGGGTGGAGTTCGTGATCCGGTGTGGCCCGTACGGGAAGCTTCTCCCCCTGTTGGAGCCATCCTACGTGCGGGCGATTCAGGAGGTGGGCCGGCACGTCGATGAAGCCAGCGCACTCTCGGAGCCCGCCCGGCACCTCGTGGACCACCTCGTCGTCTACACACGGGCTGGGCACGGCACGCACCTCCTGGCTCAAGTCCTGAACAGTGCGCCGCGGCCAGTTCGCGCCTACGCCTTGCGGTTCATCGGTCTCGTGGGCGAAGACTCCCCGCGCTGGGACGAGGACGCCGTCCAGCGTTTCGCAGACATCTGGGAGCAGCGAGTTGCGAGGGCCGAGTCGGTCGACCCGCCGGAGCGCTCTGAAGCCGCGGCGGAGTTGGCATCCTTCGGCTGGTCCTTCGCCTCTGGCCAGTTCGATCCAGAATGGACGCTTCGCATTGCTGACCGGATTGTCGCCTTGGGTGTCCGCCTAGAGGCTGATCACAAGGTCGCTCGCCGACTTGTCGTGCTGGCGTCGGCCCACTTGGAACGCTGCCTTCCCATCCTCGGGCATCTCATCCGGTCCGACGTCGAAGGCTGGAGCCTGATCGGCTGGGACTCCGAGGCACGACAACTGCTCTCAGCCGGGCTTGCCAGCGAGGTCGCAACGGTCCGCGAAGCGGCGACAGAGCTCATTCATGAGCTCGGGGGGCGTGGATTCTTCGACTTCGGCGAACTCCTGAAGGGCGGACGAGCGTGAACCCCGGCGACCTCGTTCGGATCATCAGCGACCCCGGTCGTCAGGGCGCCCTGAGCGGCAACTCGAGGACCGTCGGGAGCACGCTCCACTGGCAGGTCAACTTCTCGGACGGGCGGCAGTGGGTCCCCGCAGACCTTCTCGAGGTCGTGCCGCTGGAAGAGACCCCGATCGATCTCTTGCGGCTCGGTCGGCTCGCCCGGCCGACGGACCTCGACCGCGCGCTGACCCATATCCGGCTGCGAGGCCGCCTCGCGAACTTCATCTACAGCCTCGAAACCACCGACACCGATTTCTACGCCTACCAGTTCAAGCCGGTGGTCAAGCTCCTGCAATCGGCTGCCACAGGAATCCTGGTCGCGGACGAAGTCGGACTCGGGAAGACGATCGAGGCGGGGTTGGTCTGGACGGAACTGCGGAGCCGCTTCGACCTCCGCCGACTTCTGGTCCTCTGCCCCGCCATGCTCCGGAACAAGTGGCAGCTGGAACTCAAGCGGCGCTTCGGCGTCCGGGCCGACATCCTGGACGCGGAGGGTCTCCTGCGCCGCCTGAAGGAGGACGGGAGCGACGAATACGCCGCAGTCGCCAGCCTGCAGGGCCTCCGCCCGCCCCGGGCGTGGCAGGATCGGCCAGAGGTCGACTCGGCACGCGCCCAGCTGGCCCGCTTCCTCCAGGACCAGGCGTCGAGCGATCCGATCGTCGACCTGCTGATCATCGACGAGGCGCACTACCTGAGGAACCGCGACTCGCTGACGTTCGAACTCGGGTCGCTCGTGCGCCGGGTGAGCCAATACGCGATGCTGTTGTCGGCAACACCGATCCACCTGAAGAACGACGACCTCTACAGCCTGCTGCGCGTGGTCGAACCGGACGTCTTCGTCAGCCCCTACGTCTTCGACCTGCAGCTTCACGCCAACGCCCACCTCGTCCAGGCGCGGGAGGCGACGCTGGGGGGTGCGACCCGGGACGAGATCGTCGAGCGCCTGATGCGGGCGCAGAGGGACGTCCTGCTTGCGGGCAACAGCCAGATCGCCGCCCTTCGACAGGACCTTGAGGGCCTGCAAGAAGTCACGCGGCGCGATCGCGTCCAGATCGCCGCGCGCCTCGAAACCGCCAACCTGTTCGGCTATGCCATCACCCGCACCCGGAGGCGAGAGGTCCACGAGCTGACCGCCGTGCGCGCCGCACGAGCCCTGTCCGTGACCATGACGCCGCTCGAGGCGGAGCTCTACCAGACCGTCACCGAGACCGTTCGGCAGTTCTGCGTCGAGCACGGCCAGATTGAGGGATTCCTGCTGGTCATGCCCCAGCGACAGTTGGCGTCGTGCATGGCCGCCGCGATTCGGTCGTGGCAACAAGACGAGCCCGATGCGCTGTCTGCTGAAGAGCTTTTTGACGAGGTCGGGATCGAGCTGGACAGCATCGAGAGCCCCTCCCAGGGCCCTCTCATGCAGGCCCTGCAACAGGCCGTCCAGGGGATCGCGGTCCTGCCGGACCTGATCCGGGAGGACTCGAAGTACCTCCGGCTCAGGGCCGAGTTGTTGCACTTCCAGGAGGAGTATCCCGGCGACAAGGTCGTCCTCTTCTCCACCTTCCGGAATACCTTGCGCTACCTGGCCGAGCGCCTGCGGCAGGACGGGATCACGTGCGCCGGTCCGATGATCGGGAGTACCGACAAGGCATCGATCCTCGAGGATTTCGAGCGGCCCGACGGCCCCACGGTGCTGCTGTCCTCCGAGGTCGGTGGTGAGGGCATTGACCTGCAATTCGCCTGGGCCCTCGTCAACTACGACCTGCCCTGGAACCCTATGCGCGTGGAGCAGCGGATCGGTCGCCTCGATCGACTCGGTCAGCGATCGCCTCGCGTAGCCATCTGGAACCTGATCCACGAGAACACCATTGACGATCGGATCTACAACCGTCTCCTGTTGCGCCTTGGGATCTTCGAGCGTGCGCTGGGCGGCCTGGAGGCGGTGATCGGCGAGCGCATCACCGAACTGACGCGGGACCTGTTCACTCACCGGCTGTCTCCAGCCGAAGAGGAAGCGCGCATCTCGCAAACGGCGCTCGCCATCGAGAACAGGCGCAATCAGGAAGAGGCTCTGGAGGCCGAGGCGGCGACGCTTGTCGCGTATGGGGACTACATCCTCGAGCAGGTGACCGCGGCACGGGACATGTCCCGGCGGATCCTGTCGAGCGATCTCAAGCGTTACATCTTCGATTTCCTGCGCCAGCGTTATCCGGGCTCCGAGACCGTGGAGTCTCCAGACGACCCGGATCTCGCGCAGGTCCACCTGTCCGCCGCGGCCCAGCAGAGCCTCTCGGAGTTCGCGCGGGGGGCGCGGTCGGCGACGCGCCTCACGTCGGCCGCGACCTGGGCCGTGCCCTGCCGATTCGAGAACCGCCTGAGAGCGCCGCGCCGCGCCGACGAAGAGATCGTCAACCAGCTTCACCCGCTGACCCGCTTCGCCGTCCAGGAGACGGAGGCTCAACGTGGCGCGCCCCGCCTCGCCTGTGCCGCGCGCCTCCGGCGGGACCTCGGACCGAACACTCCGCCAGGGCTCTATCGGTTCCTGGTCGTCCGCTGGCGCTTCAAGGCCCTCCAGGAGTCCGAACAGTTGTGGTTCGGGGTGGAGGCCCTCGATGGAGCGTTGCGCCTGACTGAAGACGATGCCGAGCGGTTTGTCGTTGCCTTGGCGGAGCACGGAGAGGACTGGGAGACCCCAGCCAGCGTCGATTACGGGAGTGTCGCGGCGGCTGTCGAGTCAGGTCTTCTCATCGATGCGCGGACCCGTTACGACTCTGCCGTGAGTACATTCACTGCACAGAACGGCGACCGGGCCACCGCCCAGTTGCGCAGCCTCGACCAGCACCTGAGACAACAGGGCGAGAAGCTCCGTGCGCTGCGCCAGAGGCACATCGCCATGGGCAACGCCGGCCTGGCCAAGGCTCAGGAAGGAAACCTGAAGCGGTTGGAGGCTCGCATCAAGCGGGAGAAGGCACGGATCGAGGCGGGCGGCCGGCTCGAGCACAGCCTCGACGAGATCTGCGCGGGTATCGCGGAGGTGTACTGATGTGGGACTGGCTGAAGAAGCTGACGGGCGATTCGTCAGCTGGGCCGGTGGCCACCGCGGTGAAACAACCAGGGCCACCAACCGACACGCCCAGCCTGCCTCCGCAGGACGTAGTCATCGGGTTGGATTTCGGCACCTCCAGCACCAAAGCTGTTCTCCAGACACCGTTCTTCTTCGGCGGCCAGGCTACGCCCGTCGATTTCGGAACCGTCGGTCATCGGAACGCGCCCTGGCTGCTCTCATCGAAACTGTTCGTGGGGTCGGATGGTACCTGCTCTCTTATGCCCTTCGAGGCTGCTGAGCCCTTCGTCCACCTCAAGGTCAATCTGCTTCGCCCTCCCCATGGCGACTCCGATCCCCAGCGCGGTCCTGATCACGAGGCTCGGGCCGCAGCCCACCTCGGTCTTGCCCTCCGACACGCGCGCTCGTTCTTTGCGCGGTCGAAACCAGAATTCCTCAAGCGCTTCACGCCACGCTGGCACGTCAACCTGGGCATCCCCTCGGCAGGTTTCGATGACGACTGGGTCCGGTCCCGCTTTGAGAGAGTCGGCATGGCTGCCTGGGTCCTCTCCCGGGGCACTTCGCCGATCTCGATGACGGCAGCGCGTCAGGCGCTCGCTCGCCCGAACCCCTCTCCCGACCTGACCTTCGCTGTCATCCCGGAAATCGCGGCCGAGGTCACGTCCTACGTCCGCTCTCCGCAGCGCCAGGACGGTCTGCACGTGATCGTCGACATGGGCGCGTCCACGCTCGACATCTGCGCACTCAACCTCTACGAGGCCAACGACATCATCGCGATGCTGACGGCCCAGGTCGAGCGTCACGGGTTGTTGTTCCTGCATCGGGCACGGGTCGCGGCAGCCAAAGGAGAACCCCCGTTCCAGGGTGATCCGCCGGACCTGCTGGGCGCCATGCCGGAGCCGCCGCCGCACATGGGCCCCGTTCTCGCGACCTGCGACAGCCAATACGTTGCCGCCGGCAAGGGGATGCTCCTGCGTACAATCGTCGACCTGAAGACGGTCCGTGCCCCCCTGGCCGAAGCCTGGAGGACCGGCCTGCCCGTGTTCGTGACGGGTGGGGGCGCCGCCTCCGAACTGGTGCATCGGATGGTGAGCGGGGCCAAGGAATACGGCGACCGGCACTTCGCGTGGCGCGGTCTCCATCCACGGGCCCTGCCATGCCCGCCCGGCTTCCCAAGCGAGTTCTTCCCCAGGCTGGCCGTGGCCCATGGCCTGTCGTACCCGGCAATCAACATGGGCACGATCGAGCCCCCTCGCGCAATCGCCAACATCGACGGACCCCTGCCGAGCCAGTGGCGGGAGCAGTTCATTGGCCCGGAGCAGGTCTGACATCCACCACCTGGTACCCCCCCGAGGAGACACCCCGTGGATTCAGCCGCCGTTCGTGAAGAGCTCGTCCGGACACTGGCGCTCGACCTGATCGGACCGGACCCGGGCAGTTCGCTCGATCGCGAGGTCCTCAGTCAGCCACCCTCGCGGTGGTACCTGAGCGGGTCCCTGCGATCGTCATCCACGGCCGTGACCACCTCGACAGCGCGGGAACGCGCCGGCGTTGACTGGAGGATCTGACCGATGCGGACATTCTTCTACTCAGGCCTCGAGCCAAAGAACAAGCGGGGTGTCACCACCCGCTTCTGGCGCATCGCACTCAAGGGCTTCACTGTGCGGGCCGAATGGGGTGCCGCAGCGCTCTCCGCCGGCAAGGGGCTGCGGCCTGGCGCGGTCAGCCGCGACAAGGAGTGGCCCCACACTTCGCTCGCGCTGGCCCGGGCCGACCTGAACGCCCGAATCCAGGAAAAGCTGAGCAAGGGATACAAGCCGGCACCGCGGCGTTCCCGCTAGACTCGCCCCGCTCCCATCTGTCAGACACCCCGGCCCGTGCCGTCTTCCCCAGGGAAGGCGCACGGACCCGCTGTTCAAAGGACCTCCCTCCGCATGAGACAGCTCCTCGAGAAGATCCCGACCGAGATCTGGATCGCCTGCGCAATCCTGGCGATCGTCTTCGTGGTCGCCCTCGCCATCCTGATCCTGGACTGGCGGCGGGTGCGCCGTTCCTGTCGCCGGTTCCTGGCCGTCCTCGAGCCTTTGCAGCCGGTCCCCAGCGCGGAGCGCGGCGCGGGCCTTGAGCTGGCGGTGTTCAACCACGTCGAGGAGAGCATTCCCCAGCTCGACGGCGATCGAGCGCGGGTCTGGTGGCACCTTCTCTCGGAGAACCTCGTCCGGCGGCGCGTCCCCGGACGCGCCACCGACTCGGTCTTCCTGTCGAAGAGCGCCCGCGAGATATTGCAGGAGGACCGGGCCCTCAGCGGCCTCTATCACGCTGGCGCCCACCACGCGGTGCCCGGCATCCTGACGAGTCTCGGCCTGACTGCCACGTTCCTGGCGATCCTCGTGGCGTTGACCGGCGTCTCATTCAACGAGGCGAATACGGCCCAGCCTGTGGTCGGCATCCAGGACCTGATCAACGGCCTCTCCGGGAAGTTCGCCTCCTCGGTGCTGGCCCTGGTGTTCGCGATCGTCTACATGATCCTGGAGAAGATCGTCGAGAAGCGTGTCCAGCTCCTGTTCGACGAGGTGCCCGACCGTGTCGGGTCGGTCCTGCCCGTGCTGAGCCCGACCCAGATCCTGCTCGAGATCCAGGACGAGGCCGTCAAGCAGTCGCGGTCACTCAGCAACATCTCGTCGGACATCGTCGATCGCTTCGTCAACGTCTTCCGCGACGACCTGACACCGAACCTGACCAGCGGGCTGTCGTCCGAGATGGTGGCCCAGCTCCAGCCGACGCTGCAGCGGATGAACGACACGCTCTCCGGCCTGATCACGGCCATCGAACGGCTGGAGCAGCAGAAGCAGGAGTCGGTCACGGGCGAGCTGAAGGGCCTCCTCGAGGGTCTGCAGCGGTCGATGGCTGAATCGCTGGCCCAGATGGGCCAGCAGTTCCACGAGGCGCTGGCGGGCGCGGCCCGCGACGAGTTCGGCAACGTGCAGGGGACGCTCGAGGGCACGGCGCAGCTGCTCCAGGGCATGAACACCCAGTTCACCCAGCTCCAGGCCAGCCTCGGCACGGTGATCGAGCAGGCCGAGAACTCGACGAAGTCCCAGATCGAGACGGGCCAGCGCCAGACGCAGGCGATGATCGACCTGATGCAGGGGCTGATGACCCAGCTCCAGCAGTCCTCGCAGAACAGCATGGAGGCCATGTCGGCGCGGCTGACTGTCGTGGTCGACGATCTCAGCACGCGCGTCGGCGGCCTCTCCGAGCAGATGCTCGCTGCCACCCAGGACGTAGCAGCGCGCTCCCAGCAGTCGGCCGACAAGGTCATCGAGCGCGCCGACCAGTGGACGGCCGACAGCGCGCAGCGGCTGGAGCGGCTGCTGAAGTCGATCGAGGACCGCTCGGCCGAGTTCCAGCAGGCCGGGCAGACGCTGGCGACGGCGCAGGCTGTCGTCCAGCAGACGTTGCAGCGCAACGAGGCGGCCTTGCGCGCTCTCCAGGAGGCCAGCGCCCAGGTCGCCGCCTTCTCGACCGGCCTCGCCGGCCAGTCGGCCGACCTCCGCAAGCTCAACGAGCAGCACTCCAAGGTGGTGGCACTGCTATCGGAGGCCACGGGCAACCTCAAGGCCGGCATGGACAACCACCGGGCACTTCTCCAGCAGCACGACGGTGTGCTCAGCCGCTACGACGCGTCCTTCCAGCAGCTCGAGAGCCGGCTGGACGGGGTGCTCAAGGTCGTGCTGAAGGGACTCACCAACCACGCCGAGGCTTCGGAGGCGAACTTCCGCGCCATCGTTCAGATGGTCAACGAGACGGTGCCGCAGATCGCGAGCGTCCTCGGCTCGCAGACGGCGGAGCTGCAGGACAGGCTCGAAGAGCTCAACGACGTGCTCGAAAAGGGCATCTCGAGGCTGAAGGGGTAGGCCATGCGCCGGCATTCCGGGGCGGGTCACGACCCGCTGGCGAGTTCGCTCACCGACCTGATGACGTCCCTGATGGTGATCTTCGTCCTGCTGCTTCTGGTGTTCATGCAGCGCACGGCGGGCGCCAACGCGGCGGTCACCGACGCGCTGCTCCGGCGGCTGCAGATGGGCTCGGAGCACATCGGCCTGAGGCCCGAACACGTCCGCCAGGACCCGCGCGACCGCGACGCAATCCTGGTCGTCATCCCTGACGGGCTGATGAACTTCGAGATCGGGAAGTACACGCTCAAGCCCGCGGGGATCGCGTTCCTCGACCAGCACATCCCCCGCCTCGCCGACATCCTGTGCGCGCCCGAGTTCCAGGCGTCGGTGCAGTCGATCGTGGTCGAAGGCCACTCCGACGACCAGGTGTTCCGGGGTCTCAGCCCGGCCGCCAGCCAGGAGATGAACCTGAAGCTGAGCCAGGACCGGTCGATGGAGGTCGTGAAGCGCAGCCTCCTGGCGCTGGCCACCCACGAGGCCAGCCGCAATTGCGTGTTCGAGCGCCTGTCGGCCAGCGGGCGTGGCGACCAGGAGCCCGAGAAGACGCAGGCCGAGAGCCGGCGCGTCGTGCTCAAGATCCGCGTCAAGGCACGGGAGGCGCGCGAGGTAGAGCAGCAGGCATCGGCCGTGTCGCCGGTGCAGGTGCAGTAGGTGGGCCTCCAGGACACGCTGAGCGCGCTGCTGCTTCGCGGCCAGGAGTGGAGCGCGATCCAGCCGCTGCGGCCGGCCCACCTCGAGCAGCACCTGGTGCCGTTCCAGCGCTTTCGGCAAGGTCTCGCGACGACGGGCCCCGCAGGAAAGGCCCTCGCGCCGGCCGACCTGGCCGCGATCCGCCGCCGCTGGTCCCGGGCGAACGGCCGGCTCGACACCCTGACCCAGCGAGAGATCCGGTCCCTCTGCGCCGACCCGGAAACGGCGATAGACCCGAACTTCGTGCGAGCCGTCGGCCTGCGGCCGGAGACGGGCAAGCGCGCGACGTGGCTCGCGGGCCTGCTGCAGTCGTACATGCAGAAGTGGCGGCGCTTTCAGTCACCTCACGTCCTCGAGGCCCTGTTGCTCCATCACCTGTCGAACTATGCCGGGCGTAATCCTTGGCTGCTGCGCCTCAAGCCAGTGGCAACGGACATCGTCGGTCCGGCAGCCGCGACTCAGGTCGCCCAGTCGGCGCTCTCCAAGCGCTGGTCCGTCGGGGAGCTGCTCGAGACGCTCGAGTTGTCCCAGGAGTCGGGCCTGGCGGAAGAGGCGCGGGGAGAACTCGCGCGGGTTTGGGCGAAGGAGTTCGACAAGTCGAGCCAGCCGCCGCTCGCCCTGCTCGACTACCTCCTGCAGCGAGTCCTCGTGCCACCGTTCCCGAAGCCGGGGTTCGATGCCCTCGAACGCGCGATCCTGAGCCCGTGGGCCGACAAATCTGACGACATCCGGGGCCGGCTGCGGGAGTTCGTCCTGCGCCCGGAACCGCTCGGCGACCCGCGCCTGCCGGGCTCGGGCGCCAAGTGGAGCCGGATGTCGAACGCCGCCAGGGACCGGGTCGTCTCCTGGCTCGCGCGGGAGACGATCCGCTTCTTCTTCGAGACCGTGCTGCCTCGCGGCCACGAGGGTGCAGCGCGGGGGCGCTTCTGGCTGCGATACGCGAACCAGATCGTGGACTTTCGCGTCGCCCTCTGCGCGCGCGACCACGCCAGGCTGCGCTCGCTGAACCTCGATCAGATCCCGCAGTACTCGCGCACGAGCAGCGACCAGATCAGCGCCTTCATCATGAAGCTGGCCGGCGCCAGACCCCTCGTCGTCGTCGAGTTCAGCAAGGTCGGGAACGCCGCGTACGCCTACCAGGCGGGGACGTTTGCCGCGTTGTTCCCGAGCATCCACATTCCGTCATTCGACGTGCCGCGCCTGAAGAACATGCGCCAGAACACCTTTCGGATCATGCACACGACGGACTGGGAACCTCGGGCTACGGCCCAACTCGCCGAGCATGGAGTGCGCCCCCGATGAGAGAGCTGCGGCGGTTCGGTGAACACGTACGCGTCATAGCCGAAGCCGATGGCCTCTGGGTCCGCACCGCGAAGGGCGCTGTCCACGATCGTCAGTCGTGGCCCGCGGACGCCCTAGGCGCGCCCCGCGGGCGGACCACGGCGCTGGAGGTCGAGCAACTCCTCGAGGCCGAACTCGGCGAGATCCAAGGCAGCGACGTCCGGGTGCCCAGCGAGTCTCTTGGTGCGGTTGATGCCCTCGGCCTCGACTTCGCCCGTGCCTGGGCCCCGCCCAGCCCGTTCAGCGTCTCGCTCGAGCGGGTCAGCGATCTCGGGCGCGCCGACTTCGAGTACCAGGTCCGCTACCTCGAGGGGACGCGCCCGGTTGCGGTCGAGCGGCTCGGCGCGTTCGTCCACTTCGCGGCGCGCGACACGACCTACCGCCTCGCGCCGGAGACCTGGGAGCTGATCGAGACCGCCGAGAGGTTCAACCGGCTGTCGCCCGAAGAGCGGAAGGCGCAGGCTTGGCCGACGCTGGCGCAGGTCAAGGGCCTGTCGTCCACGACCGGCGCCAGGCTCGACCCGACGCTGGCCGACAACGACGTCGTGATCCCGGCCTCGCTGGGCCTCGACGTCCGCGAGGGTGCGGACGGCAGCGTGAGCCTGGAGCCCGTCTGCCCGGGCGTGCCGGACGAGGCCTTCCGGGCCGCGTTCAAGCGCAACCGGGCGGCCGAGCCCGTGTACTCGGTAGACCTGCCCGGCGGGCGTCGGGCACGGGTCGTCCTGGGCGAGACGCAGCGCGAGGTCGTCCGGCGGATGAAGGGTGCGCAGCGGTTGTCGGGAGACCGGGCGCAGCTCGCGAAGACGCAGCCCGAGGCCTTCTTCGATGGCGTGCTGGACGCGGTCGACATCCAGTACGGCCCGCGCGTCACGGGCGTCGGGCACTTCCAGTTCGTGCCGATGCCGGGCCGGGCGAGAACGGACACCGTGCTCGGCGAGATGTTCGGGGAGCAGCACGACGGGGTGGAAGCGCCGAGCGCGCCGCCGCCCCGCATCGAAGCGACCGACCCCGCCGGTGAGCCCGTCACGCTGGAGTTCACCTCGCCGCAGGAGGTGGACGACTTCCGCAACAGGGTCCTGGCCGCGCGCGACGCAGGCGAGCCGGTCGTCGTCGTCAAGGCCGGCCAGGAGGTCCGACTCGACAACACTCTGTTCGAGGCGCTGGACCTTGCGACCGACGACTCGCCCCCGATCCCGAAGCACGCGGGCGGGTATCTGTTGATCCACACCGACCAGGAGACGGTGCAGCCGGAAGATGCCGCAGCCGCGGCCGCGGCTGCGGCAGAAGCCGAGGCCGAGCTGGAGGATTTCCGGCTCCCCGCCGACCTCACGTCACCCGAGGGCGTGAAGCCTCACCAGGTGGACGGGATTCGCTGGATGGAGCGGTGCCGCCGGCTGCCCGGCCGCAAGGGCGTGCTGCTGGCAGACGACATGGGCCTGGGCAAGACCTTCCAGGTGCTCGCGTTCATCGCGCGCGGGATCGAGGCCGGGCTGTTCCCGGACCTCGCCGCGGAGATGCCGCCGTGGCGCCCGGTACTGGTGGTTGTGCCGCTGATCCTGCTCGAGAACGAGACGTGGCAGCAGGACATGAAGCGCTTCTTCCGCGCCGATGGCGGAGTGTTCGCACCCGTGCTGCCCCTCCACGGCTCGCGGCTCTCCCAGCTCAGGGCGGACGCGGGCGGGCGCGAGGTCGAACTGGGGCGCCCTCTGCTCGACCTGGACAAGATCCAGCGGCATCGCGTGGTGATCACGACCTACGAGACCGTCAAGAACTACCAGCACAGCTTCGCGTGCATGAGGGACGGCAAGTCGCTGTGGTCGCTGCTGGTGACCGACGAGGCGCAGGAGTACAAGACCCCGAACACGAAGGTGTCCCATGCGCTGAAGGCGCTGGCGCCCGACTTCCATGTGGCGAGCACGGGTACGCCGGTCGAGAACAGCCTGATCGACCTGTGGAACCTGTTCGACACGCTGCAGCCGGCGCTACTCGGCTCGGCGCGCGAGTTCGGCAAACAGTTCGACGAACCGGCGACGTCTCCCGATCCTGCCCAGCGCACGGCCGCGCTCACCTCCCTGCAGGATCGCCTGCTGTATCGCCGGCCCTCGGCGTTCCTGATCCGGCGCGAGAAGGAGGGCACAGTCGGCCTGCCGCCCAAGACCGAGCACCTGGTGGAGTGCGAGATGTCGCCGCTCGAGGTGCGGCATCACCAGGAGATCGTGGCGGCGGTGCAGGCGCCGGACGACGGCACGCCGGTGCTCTCGGCCCTGCATCGGCTGGCCCTGCTCTACCAGCACCCGGCCCTGCTCGACGGCCCAGCGGAGCGCTCCGCGGAGGAGTGGTTGCGGGGCTCGAGCAAGCTCCAGGCGGTGATCGCGCAGCTCGAGAAGATCCGCTCCCGCGGGGAGAAGGCGATCCTGTTCGCCCGCTACGTCTACGCCCAGCAGATGCTGGCGGACGTGCTCGGCACCCACTTCGGGATCCCTGTGCGAATCATCAATGGCGAGACCACCCGGGGTGGCCGGGGATCGACCAACCGCCGCCGCCAGATCCTCGATGAGTTCCGCGACCAGCCCGGCTTCGGGATGCTGGTGCTCTCCCCCTTCGTCGCCGGCGTCGGCCTCACAATCGTCGAGGCCAACCACGTGTTCCACTACGGCCGCTGGTGGAACCCCGCGGTCGAGGCCCAGGCCACGGACCGCGTCTACCGCCTCGGCCAGGAGCGCCCGGTCCACGTCTACCTGCCGACGCTGGTCGACCGCTCGGGCAAGCTCGCCCAGTCCTTCGACCAGGCCCTGCACCACATCCACGTCGAGAAGCGCGACCTCGCGCGCGCTTTCCTATCCCCCGCCCCGGGCGAGTCGGTCCTCGCAGCCGAACTCTTCGGCAAGCTGTCGTCTGCCAGCGCGGCCCCGGAGGACGCTCCCCTCACGCCAGCCGACCTCGAGCGCCTGCGCGAGGGAGACTTCGCGGCTCTGGTGGGCTGCCTGCTCGCCCGCGAGGGCCAGGTGTTCGCCCCCCGCCCAGGAGAGGCACCAGGCTGCACGTGGCTGCTCAAGACCAGGCAGGGCACGGCCCCGATCGTGGCCCTGCCCCCAGGCCGCACCGCCACCCCCGCCGACGCGGAGATCACCCGCGCGGCCGGAGACGCCCTCCGCGCAGCGGGCTCCCCTGCGGCTCTAGGCCAGCTCTGGGCCCTCGAGGCCTCGGACGGCACCGACAAGCGCGCCCGCGAACTCGGCATCGCGCTGACCACAGACAAGGATCTGGTCGGCCGGACCCGAGGCGCCCACATCCGAAGGCAGGATCTCTGGGCGTTCGCCCCCGCGATTCGCTGAAGTGGACTACTTTTGAGGATTGACTGGATTTCTAGTCCGTTCTAAGGTTAAGTCCATTCAGAATAGCGACCTAGAGGCGGACTAATGAGCGACATGGCACGCGACTTTGTCCACCTGGCCCGACTTGCCCTCGGCGGAAAGACCGATGACGTGGCCCTGCTTGTCCGTCGCGCCGCCCGCAAGCTGAAGGCCGAGCGGCCCGACCTCTCGTCGGCGATCGACGACGTGCTCCTCCTCGCGGCGGCTCCGCCGCTACGAAGCGCGGCGGCGGCCCTCCCCGTCGACCAGGATTCACGGCTCGAGCTCATGCGTCGAGAGTTCAGTCCGGAGCTGGACGTCGAGCCGGTCTGGAGCGCGACCCTCAAGCAGGAGTTGGAGACGACGATCCTCGAACGCCGCATGGCGAAGCGCCTGCTCGAGGCGGGGCTGACCCCGACTCGTTCGTTGTTGCTCGTGGGGCCACCCGGGGTCGGCAAGACGCTGGCGGCGAGGTGGCTGGCTCGCGAACTCGGCCTTCCGCTCTTCACGCTCGACCTTGCGGCGGTCATGAGCTCCTTCCTCGGCCGCACGGGGAGCAACCTTCGCACTGTGCTCGACTTCGCATCGCGCACAGCGAGCGTCCTCCTGCTCGACGAGTTCGACGCCATCGCCAAGCGTCGCGATGATGCGGTGGAGCTGGGCGAGCTCAAGCGTCTCGTGACTGTCCTCCTCCAGGCCGTGGACGAGTGGCCAGGCCACGGCCTCCTGCTGGCTGCGACCAATCACCCCGAGTTGCTCGACCCCGCCGTGTGGAGGAGGTTCGATCGCGTCCTCGAGTTCCCGGCTCCTTCGACCCCTGACTTGGCAGCAGCCATCACGGCCCAGGCCCCTCAGCTCCCCCCCGCCCTGCGCGATTCCCTCGCGGCGAGCTTCGCGGGCGAGTCGTTCGCCGAGGTCGCGAGGGCGTTACGACGGGTGCAGCGTGAAGCGGTGGTCGCGGGGCGGCCCCTTGAGAGCGCCGTCCTGGAACTGACCGGGAACCGACTGCACCAGGCGCCGCGCCGGAGCAGGATCAGCGCGGCGCGGGAGCTGGTCGAGGCGGGATACTCGCAGCGGGAGATTCATCGGGTCACCGGCGTGTCACGCGACACCATGCGTGCGCATCGCAAGGCCGACGGCCGAAAGCGGAACTGATCGTGCCCCGCGAGCACAATTTCCTGCTGGCCCGTGGCGAACGGCTCACCACGCGCGTCGAGATCCGCCAGGGTGGCGGACAGAAACGACCGCCGTACTCCCTAGCGATGGCGCGGCGTCGGCTGCTGCCACAAGTCGCGCTCGTGGAGCGCGCGGTCGCAGCGCTTCCCGCCGAGGCTTGCCCCGACGATGAAGCCGTCGCCTCGATCACCCTGCACCCGCGGTACGTCTCGAAGAGCGACGCCCCAGAGGCGCTGCTCGCCAGCGTCGGGCTGCGAACGATCGGCACGAAGCCACGCCGGGTCACACCGGAAAGGTGGGGCACCAGCCGCCCGCCCGCAGGGGAGGTGGTCACCGACGAGCTCTTTGTCGCGGGAAAGCGGAGCGACTTCTCTGGCCTCGCGTCCCGTTTGCGCGGCATTGTCACCGGCAGCTCGCAGGCTGGCGATCTGACTCACCTGGAAGCGATCGACGCAATCGCGGCCGACGACAAGCTGAAGGGCATTCCCGAGGACCAGAGCCGTCCTCTGCTCGAAGTGGCGCTCCATTCCGAACGTCGCCCAGAACGAATCCTGTCCGCCTTCCGGCAGTTCGCACGCCGCCACGAGGCCGAGTGGTTCGAGGGGCGCGAGCGGTATGTCCCCGGGCTCATCTTCCTGCCCCTGCGGGCCGACGCCCAGGCCCTGAGGGATCTGGCTGCATTTGCGTTCCTGCGGGTGCTGCGCGGCATGCCGGCTCTGCGCCAGCCCACATCCACGCCGCTTCGGGCCGCGGGCCACGGCCCTGTCGCGCTGCCGGTCCCGCCCGCGCACGTTCCTTCGATCCGGGTCGCGGTGCTCGACGGTGGCTTGCCCGCCAGTCCCGACCTCAGCCAATGGGTCGACTACGACGACGGCCCCGGCATGGGAACTCCGAATCTGGACTACCTCGAGCACGGCCTCGCGGTCACGTCGGCTTGCCTCTTCGGCCCGCTCTCCGGAGCCGAGGCTCCCCGGCCATACTTTCGCGTTGATCATCACCGCGTGGTCGAGCCCTCCTCCGACTTCGAGTACCTCGACGCGCTCGACCGCATCGTGCAGGTGCTCGACGGAGACCGCTACGAGTTTGCCGGGCTCTCCCTGGGTCCCCATCAGCCCATCACTGACGACGAGGTCAGTTCCTGGACCGCACGCCTTGACGAACTTCTCGCGCGGCGCGCGATCCTCCTGGCTGTGGCTGTCGGCAACGACGGCCACGCAGACCGACGGGCCGGCCTCAATCGGATTCAGAGCCCGTCGGACGGTGTGAACGTCCTCGCTGTGGGTGCGGCCGACTCGCTGGAAACGCCGTGGCGGCGGGCACTCTACAGTTGCGTCGGGCCCGGGCGATCGCCCGGGCTTGTGAAGCCCGATGGCGTGGCTTTCGGGGGTGACGACAACGAGCCCTTTGCGGTTCTGAAGTCGGGAGCCGGGGCGACACGAAAGCGCGCCGACTATGGAACGAGCCTCGCTGCCCCCTTCACGCTCAGAGCCGCCGCCGCGGTGCGGGCCCTGCTGGGCAACGAGTTGCGGCCCCTGACCCTTCGGGCGTTGCTCATCCATCGATGCGAGGAGTCTGACCACAACCCGCGCGAGGTGGGCTGGGGCCGATTCGAAGCCGATCCCCTGCGTCTCGTCACGTGCGAGGACGACGAGGCGCTGGTGGCCTTTCAAGGGACACTGCCTCGCGGCAGATGGCTCCGGGCAACGGTGCCACTACCGCCAGGCCCCCTGGCCGGGATGGTGACGATCCGAGCCACGCTTCTGATCGTGCCCCGCGTCGAGCCGGGCTCGGTCAGCACCTACACCCGGGACGGCATCGAGGTTCGCTTCCGACCCGACGACCGCTCCTTCACGCCGACTCGGGGCCGGCCACGCCCGCAGCACGCGAGGGCCGCGTCGTTCTTCACCGAGAGCAACGTGCTCGGAGCAGGCGAACACGCGCTGCGCGAAGAGGGCTGCAAGTGGGAACCTTGTCTGCGAGCCTCCAGACGCATGCGGGGCCGCGGGCTCCACAACCCGTGCTTCGACATCTATCACCACCAGCGCTCGGGTGTCCCGCAGCAGGAGAACGACAGTGAGATCCCCTACGCCCTGATCGTGGGGGTGCGCGCCCCGAGCATGCCTCAGCTCTACGATGCGGTCGTCCGAGAGCACCGTGGGGTGCTCGTTCAGCTCCAGCCGAGGCTCCGGCTCCAGGTCAGGACGTGATTCGGGACGAGGGGGGTCAGCCCGTGGATTCAGCCGCCGTTCGTGAAGAGCTTGTCCGGACGCTGGCACTCGACCTGATCGGGCCGGAGCCGGGGAGCCCGCTCGAGCGGGAGGCGCTCAATCAGCCGCCCTCGCGGTGGTATCTGAGTGGCTTCCTGATTCCGCACGAGGCGCCGCACGACCAGCGAGCGGACGAGACCGGCCAGGAGACGATCGACTCCGGGACCGGAGGGGGCGCCGACGACACCGAGGCGCCGGACCCGCCGTCCGCGCGCAAGGCGCACTTCCCCTCCTCGCTCGGGCTGAGCGTGCTCGTGCCCGAGGCCGCGGATTCCCTGAAGGTGCGCGTCACGTGGGGCGACTACCGCCTCGTCGAGGAGGACGCAGCCGAGGCGAAAGCCACAGCCGGAGCGGAGGAAGCCGGGCCCTCCGAGCCGCGGCGCACCGAAATCCGCTGGCAGCGCGAGCCGCGCTCTGAAGATATCGATATCGGGGTTGCTCGCGAGCGCGGTCGCCCCCAGACGTACGAAGTGCCGGGCAGCAACGGGCTTCGCCTCGTGGTTTCAGTGCGCTCCACCCGGGCGATCCGGGATGGGCAGGGGCAGCGCCGTCTGGTCCCCGCAGGTACCCGGGCGGTGTCGGTGTTCCTCGTCAACTATCGCGAGCCGCAGCCCACCGAGCGGAAGGACGAGGCGCTGGCCTTCCAGGCCCGGCTGAGCGTCCGCTGCGAGCACCCGTTCGTGCCACGACCGGACGTCAGCGGGCGCAACGCCGACGACTGGGACGCCAAGGTCGCGGACCTGCAGTACAGGGACAGCTTCGAGATCGCGGTGGGACACGGCGTGGCGACCCGCGCGGTCGACGGCTCCGCATCGGGCTATCGCGAGGTGGAAACCACCTGGGTCCCGCAGGCCGAAGTGGAGAAGGTCATTGCCGACGAGACCCTGGCTGGCGAACGCGGCATGGAGGCGCTGTCGCAAGTCGCGTCCGCCGCCGAAGCGCGAGAGAAGTTGGGCCCGATGGTCCGCGGTTACCGCGACTGGATCGCCGCGCAGCGCGCCAAGGCCCCGAAAGACGCCGACCGCGGGGAGGTCGCCCGGGCGCTGCTTGACGAAGCCGAGGGCATCGCCTCCCGGCTTGAGGGCGGGCTCGAGGAACTCGAGGTGCCTGAAGTCCTGGAGGCATTCCGACTCGCCAACCGCACGATGGCGACGGCCGGTCGCCAGCGCCTTGCGCAGTTCCAGAACGTCGCGCCCGCCGCTGTGGCCCCGCCCCGCTGGCGGCCCTTCCAGCTAGCGTTCCTGCTGATGAACCTGCGCGGGCTCGCCCAGCCCACGAACCGCGAGCGCGAGATCGTCGACCTGCTCTTCTTCCCGACGGGCGGTGGCAAGACCGAGGCGTATCTGGGCCTCGCGGCCTACACTCTCGTGCTGCGTCGCCTCCGGAACCCGGGCGAGACCTCCGCAGGCGTCAGCATCCTGATGCGATACACGCTGCGGCTGCTGACGCTGGACCAGCTTTCGCGAGCCGCGACGTTGATCTGCGCGCTCGAGCTGGAGCGACAGAAGGCGCAGGAGAAGCTCGGGACGTGGCCGTTCGAGATCGGCCTGTGGGTCGGCAAGGCGGCCACCCCCAACAAGATGGGCTCGAAGGGCGACGGCGATCCGACGACGGCGCGATCCCGAGTCGTCGCCTACAGGACCAACGACAAGAAGCCGATCCCCGTTCCCATCGAGAACTGCCCCTGGTGCGGCACCCGGTTCACCCCCAACTCGTTCACGCTGCGGACGAACCCGGACCAGCCGATCGACCTCCACATCGGCTGCGTCAACGCCAAGTGCGAGTTCAAGGGCAATCGCCACCTCCCGATCGTCGCGGTGGACGAGCCGCTGTATCGCCGGCTTCCCTGTTTCGTGATCGCGACCATCGACAAGTTCGCGAGCCTGTCGTTCGAAGGCCGTGTGGGCGGGCTATTCGGCAAGGTCGAGCGGCACGACGCGAACGGCTTCTACGGCCCATGCGACCCCGGCCTCGGGCGCCCTCTCCCGAAGCCACTGCTGCCGCCCGACCTGATCATCCAGGACGAGTTGCACCTGATCTCGGGCCCGCTGGGCACGATGACCGGCCTTTACGAGACCGCAATCGAGGCTCTCGCGACCCGCAAGGAGAACGGCCACGAGATCCGGCCCAAGATCGTGGCTTCGACCGCCACGGTTCGGCGGGCGCAGTCGCAGATCCGAGCCCTGTTCGCGCGTTCAAGCGTGGCCGTCTTTCCGGCCCCAGGGCCTGACCTCCGCGACTCCTGCTTCGCCCGCACGGTTCCGCGCGAGGAGGCCAACGCCCGGCTGTACCTCGGCGTCGCCGCCCCCGGCCGCAGCCTGAAGGTCGTCATGCTGCGCACCTACCTGGCCCTGCTGGCGGCCTCGCAGCGGCTCTGGGACCTCGAGGGCGGCTCGAAGAACCTCAAGAACCCCGTCGACCCCTACATGACTCTGCTCGGCTACTTCAACACCCTGCGCGAGCTGGGGGGCAGCCGCCGCATCGTGGAGGACGAGGTGACCGCGCGCGTTGCCGCCTACTTCGATCGGAAGCGGCTGGGAGAAGAGCTCGGGTTGTTCAGCAACCGCGAGGTGAGGGCATTCGACCTCGTCGAGCTGACCTCGCGCGAGTCAACGGACAAGGTGGCGACCGCCAAGCGGCGCCTGGCGGCGCCGTACCACGAGAAGGACTCGGTCGATATCGCCCTCGCCACCAACATGATCTCGGTCGGCCTCGACATCACGCGCCTGGGGCTCATGGTGGTACTCGGTCAACCGAAGACGACGGCCGAGTACATCCAGGCGACCTCCCGCGTCGGCCGCGAGGACACCAAGCCAGGTCTGGTCGTGACACTGCTCCACGTACACAAGCCGCGCGACCGCTCGCACTACGAGCGCTTCGAGGCGTACCACCACACCTTCTACCGCGCCGTCGAAGTCACGAGCGTGACGCCGTTCTCGCCACGCGCGATTGACCGCGGGTTGGCCGGGGTGACGGTGGGCCTCGTGCGGCACGCCTGGCCGCGACTCACGCCGGCGACCAGTGCGGAGGACATCGGAACCGAGCGGGCGCAGCTCGGGTTCATCGCGGACGCAATGGCACAGCGAGCCGCCAGCCACGGGCTGTTGGACCGGGAGGAGGAAGAGGCGTTGCGCCAGAAGGTGCGGGGCCGCGTGAATGACCTGCTCGACGAGTGGGCCAGGATCGCGAATAACAAGCGGAGCGTCGGCGCACATCTCCGATACCAGCGCTTCGATGAAGGCAGCGGCCCGTACTTGCTGTTCGATCCGCTGGACCCTGAGCTCGCAACCCAACCAGCAGGCCCCCGGAAGTTCCGAGCCCATCGGTCCCTTCGCGACGTGGAGGCCAACGTCGGCGTTTTGGTGAAGCGACTCGACGGCGTCGACGTGGCTCAGGAGGCCGAATGAGCCCCGCTCCAAAGAAGCCCATGCGCCCTCACGGGACGATCCGCCAGAGCCAGGTCATCACGACGTTCGGGCCCGGGGCGATGATCGACCTGCCCGATCACTCGATCCTCGTGGCCGGGCTCGAGAACTGGTGGGGCTACGACAAGCAGCCCGTGTTCGAGAGCCGGCTGATTGCGAAGCTCGAGCACCAGTTCGAGGTCCAGAATCTGAAGCTCTACGCCCCACCGGCGGAACCGGACGACCCGCAAGCCACGCCTGCGGGCATGACGGGTTTCGTCTTCCCTGAGTGGTTCGTCGCCCAGTACACGGAGGTGCGACGCAAGCCGTTCCGGGCCCGGCCGCTGGTGCATCGGGAGGCGCTGAACAAGGACAAGTACGAGGGACCCGACAAGAAGAAGTACGACGTGGTTCCCGTCCGCTTCGTGCAGGCCTGCCCGCGCGGGCACCTCTCGGACATCGACTGGATCGGGTTTGTCCATGAGTGGGCGCAGCCACGATGCGAACGCCCGCTGTGGATCGAGGAGCGCGGGACCAGCGGCGACCTCGTCGACGTGTGGATCCTGTGCGAGTGCGGCAAGTCGCGGTCCATGGCTCAGGCGACCCGGCAGGGCGAGAAGACGCTCGGCTTCTGCCGCGGACGGCGGCCCTGGCTCGGCCACGACGCCTGGGAGATCTGCAAGGACGACACGAAGCCGGACGCCGGCGGCATGCCCAACCGCCTGCTGCTGCGGTCCGCGAGCAACGCCTACTTCCCGCAGGTGCTCAGGGTCATCTCGATCCCCGATCGGGACGCCGAGCTGCGCGAGGCAGTCGACAAGGTCTGGGAGGATCACCTCGCCTTTGTCGAGGACATCACGGATCTCCCCCGGGAGCGCAGACGCCCCGCCGTGAAGGCCGCGCTGGAGAAGTTCTCCGACGAGCGCGTGTGGACCGAGATCGCCCGCCGGAGGACTCCGGCTGCCGCCGGCCCTGGGAAGCCCATCAAGCAGAGTGAGATCGAGACCCTCCTGTCATCCGAGGAGGAGATCGGCGAGGACGTCCCGGAGGGCGCCGACTTCTATGCTCGACGCGCGCCGTTCGAGCCGACGGGGCCGATGGCCAGCGTCGATCGCCTGGTGCTGGTCCACCGCCTGCGCGAGGTGGCCGCGCTCGTCGGCTTCACCCGGTTCGAGTCACAGGTCCCCGACATCGACGGCGAGCTCTCGCTGAACGTGCGCAGGGCGGATCTCGCCCGGGAGGTGAGCTGGCTGCCGGCCGTCGAGAACCGTGGCGAGGGCTTCTTCCTGTCCTTCAAGCCGGAGGCCGTTCAGGGCTGGCTGGCGCGACCGGGCGTGAAGACTCGAGCCGAGCAGCTCAAGAAGGGCATCGCCGACTGGGCACAGCGCCACCCGGGCGTGACTCCCCTGCCGCTCTCGCCCGAGTACGTGATGCTGCACTCGCTCTCCCACCTCCTGATCACCGCGGTGTCGCTCGAGTGCGGCTACGCCGCGAGCTCCATCCGCGAGCGGATCTACGCCGGCGAGTCGGGCTACGGCATCCTGCTGTACACCGGCACGCCGGACGCCGAGGGCACGCTCGGGGGCCTCGTGCAGGTCGGGCGGCGGTTGCGGCAACACCTGGAGACGGCCCTCGACCTGGGCCGGCTGTGCTCGAACGACCCGGTCTGCGCCCAGCACCGGCCCGACCATGCCCAGGAGGAGCGCTTCCTCCACGGCGCGGCGTGCCACGGCTGCCTGTTGATCGCGGAGCCCTCCTGCGAGCGCCGGAACGAGTACCTCGACCGCGCCCTGGTCGTGCCCACCGTTGACGGCAGTGACGCGGCATTCTTCGCCGAGGGCGACGAGTGAGGGCCACGTGAGCCTGTTCTCGGGCGTGTCCACGGCGGCGCTGGCGGCGCTCGCCACCGAGCTGGCCGTGGAACGCCTCCAGGGCCCCTTCTCAGCGGCTCTGGTATCGCGCCACGTCCCGCTGACCGAATCCGATGCCGCCGCGCGGGGGCTCGAGGCTCTGGCAGCTCAGGGGTTCCGCCCGGCCCAGATGGCCACGGCGCTCCGCCTCGTGGTACACGAGCGCCAGGAGACCCAGCGCGCCCGTGACCGGGTCGAGCTCGTCTGGTCAGGCCCTGAAGAGCCGGGATCGGCGACTCGCGACACCGCAATCGTCGTCCGCGAGCTCTTCGCGCAGGCCGAGGAGAGTGTTCTGGTCACGACCTTCGCGATCTACCAGGGCCTCCAGGTCTTCGAAGGGCTCGCCCGCCGGATGGCCGAGCGCCCGGACCTGCGCGTCCGGTTCGTCGTCAACATCGCCCGGGAACACCTCGACCCGAAACCGGCCGAGCTGATCCTCCGCAACTTCGCCACCACATTCCGGGACGAGCACTGGCCCTCGAACACGCGCCTGCCCGAGATCTACTACGACCCGCGGGCCCTCTCGACGGACTGGCAACAGCGCGCCGCGCTCCACGCCAAGTGCCTGGTGATCGACGACCGCTGGGCCCTGGTCACCTCGGCGAACTTCACGGAGGCGGCCCAGGACCGCAACATCGAGGCGGGCCTGCTCCTCGACGACCCACACCTGGCCCGCACCCTCCGCGCCCAGTTCGACTCCCTGATCGACGCAGGCGGCCTCAAGCCCTTGCGCGTCCCGGCACCCGAGTAGCCTCGGTCTCCAGCCTCTAGCGCGTCGCCACCGCCCGGGCCTCGATTTCGCGGGCGAGTTCGTGGAACTTTGACGCGAACTCGGGACTGTACTTCTGGGCGAGAGTCGACGCGGGTGACTCGCGCTCGGCAGCCGAGACAATGGCGGTGGCGTTCGGGATGATGGTCTTGAACGGGCGCGGCAGCTCCTTGAACTTGCCCGCCCGCCCCGCCATGGCGTCCACCATGCCCACCATGGTCTTGTGGTTCTTGTTCTGCTCTCGATAGAGAGTCCACGCAACACCCAGCGGGCGCGTCTTGATCGAGCTCTTCTCCATCCGGTCCTGGAGCCACAGGGCGCCGCGGACCGAGATGCGGTCCGGGATGCACGGGACCACGTAGCCGTCCGCGGCACGGAGCAGAAACCGGACCTGCCGCGCGAGGCTCGGCGGGCAGTCCACCAGAGCGTGGTCGAAGTTCTGGGAAACCCACCGGCTGAAGGCTCCGACGCGCTTGGTCCAGGTGCTCTGGAAGGCCGCCGGATCAGCGCTCTTGCGGGCCTTGGCCATGTTGGTGTCGAAGTCGTTGATGCGGAACGAGCACGGCAACGCCGCCATCTTCGGACGGAGGGCCGTCACGTTCGAGGCCTCGGGCGCGACATAGGCCTTGAACTGGTCGGGGTGGAAATCGTCCTCCAGCATCGCCGCAAGAAGATCGTGCAGCGTGCGCTGACGGGAGTCGGCCTGAGTGAAGCGCGCCTCCCCAAGCAACAGGTCGCTCGAGGCACACTGGTGGTCCGCATCGATTACCAGGACCCGGCGTCCCATCGCTGCCAGGGCCTCGGCGACGCCAATCACGGTGGTGGTCTTCGCCACGCCGCCCTTGATGTTCAAGAAGACGATCAACGCCATCAGTCCTCCTCAGCCCTGAACCGCCCTGAACGGGGATGCGGGCGGGGTCAAGTCGACGCGGAGTTCCTGGAGCAGGCTTGCGAGTTGTTCCGGCGACACGCGGTTTGCCAGGTACGACACGAGTTCCTCCTGGCGCGCCTGGCCGAAAACCATGCGGTAGACGGCCAGGGCCTTGCGGAGGTCGATCAGCCGGTGCTCCTCGCGGCTCAGGGGCAACGAGGGCACGTGCCGCTCGATGAACGCGCCGCCCGGCGTCGTGAACACCCAGAACGGAACGATGTCGGAGGTGCCTGGTGTGTCGGCCACGGCGGCGGCGAACAGCCTCGCCCACGGGTCACCCGTGGCTCCGCCCGCGAACGCCATCGGCCCGTAGTGCTTCGACACGTTCTTGCGAACGGCGTGTCCCTTGAAGCGGTGAACCCTCCCCTCTCGCTGTTCCAGGTCCACGGGATTGGAGGGCAGATTCCAGTGCACGACGGCGTGGCAGTACTGGTGGAAGTCGAGCCCCTCCTGGCCGACCGAGGTGGTCGCGAGGACGAACGGCCAGAACGGTGAGTTGAATGCCGTCCTGACCTGCTCGGCGCGGTTCGTACGTCCGTCGTCGGACTCCTCCTCGCCGAAGCGGACGGCGAATCGGGCGCGCAGCCGCTGCTTGTTGAGCGCGATGCTCCGCTCCCTCAACTCGACCTCGTCCACGACGATCGCCGCGGTCCGGAGGCTCACAGCGTCGCGGATGGCGCCAGCGGTGGCCTTGACCGTCTCGTCCGGCGGGCGCGACAAGAGCCCGAGAGACTCCTGCAGCGTGTGGACGTACTCGTCAAGAACGGCCTGCAGGCCGCCCGATCCGCAATAGTCGAGCACGCGCCGCCAGTAGGGCTCACCGCCCGCCGGCTGCGAATCGTCCGCCTGGGCGACGTCCGGTTCGCCACCTCCACGGACCAGCGCCATCACCTCCGGAATGTTGAACAGGCCGCGAAACGCCATCGCCACCTGACCCGCCGAGTCCTTGAGCAGGTCGAGCGGCGTGTCAGACGGGACGACCCGTGAGAGAGCCCGGAGCGCGACCACGCCCGGGGCCGCGAGGCCGAGAATGGCGAGCACCCTTTCGAGGTCCCTGGGAGGGGGGCCAAGGGTAAGGCGTCTCGTGGCGGGGTCTACGGCACTCGCGGCCGCCGTAACGTGGTCCTCCCAGGCCGACTGATCGCCGTCTTCCTCCTCTTCGCCCAGGCCGGCCCATCTGGCAGCGCAGTCCTCCCGGGCCAGCCACGCCCGCGTGCCGTCCGCGTCTTCGTACAGATCGAGGAGAAGCGGGCCGAGCCAGTACCAGGTCTCGTCCTCGGGTCCCGACAGCTCCACATCGGCGAGCCGCGGGAGGAATTGGTCCCGGACAACTGACAGCCGCACGCGAACAGCACCCTCCACACGGGCCAACGCGGCCTCGAACGACGGGAGAGCTTCGCCTGCGCCCGCCACCGTTAGCGGGTCACACAGGCGGGCGAGCGCCGCGCTCGGGTACATGAGGCCAAGAACCGGCATGCCCGTGAGCCTGCGTGCCTCACCCCTTGAGAAGCGCAACAGGCCCCGGCGCTTCTTGCGGGCCTCGGGGGTGTTCTGGGGCTTGGCTTCATGACTCCGCAGCATGAGGCGCTCGGCCTCATAGCTCAGCAGCCCCGCAATCGCCTTCGGGGCCACCTTCCAGCTCGAGAAGACGAGCCGCTTCGTGACGCCCCCATGGGCAGCGTTAGCCCACGGCCCTGCCAGGGCGTAGTACGGCAGCGATGGTGGCATCCACAGCATGCGCCACAGGTCACGCCCTAGCGTGTCGGCGGCAAGTGAGCGGAGCCGCGCGTTCCCGGGGTCCACCTGCCGGTAGCGTTGGATCTCGTCCCAGTTGAGCAGCAGACCCGGGTGTCGCTCCAGGACCTTCCGAACGGCCGTGGTATCGCCAGCGTCGACGATGGCCTCCAGGGCCTCCTTGAGCTTGTACTCGTCCATGAAGTTCAACAGGTACGGCGCGCTCTTCCAGTACTCGAGAGGCTCCCCCTCCTCCATGGCTTCCGCGACCCTCTGCAGGCCAACGTAGGCCAGCACGTCGTCGGGCTCCAGGTGGTTCCCCGTCGGCGGGACGGGCGCCAACATGCCGTTGCGGTCATCGGTCACAGCCAGCCGTTCCGTCCGGGCCATGACCTCGGACAGCCGGCGCTCGATCTCGTCCTTCACCGCCCGAACCCGCCCCAAGTCGCCGTGTTCGAGGCTGAGCAACTCGCGGCGGTATCGGCGCAACAACTCCGCGAACTCCGCGGTTCGAGCCGCGCTCGTGCTGAGAAACGAGTAGGTGCGCAGGAAGTCCTTGTAGTGATCGTCGCTCTCGGCCTCGTCCTCGAGCGTGTACATCTTGTAGGGCGTGGCCGACAGCAGGAGGATCCGGTTCTTGTCGTACTCGAACAGTCCGCGAGCGAGGTCGCCGGCGCGATCGGTCCCGTCCAGCAGATCGCGGAACCTCTGGAACTCGTCGAGCACGATCAGGTCCGGCTCGAGCGCCTCCAGGCACGTGACCGCGAGAAGACTCCTCAGTTCGCCAATGAGAGCGGTGCGCTCCTTGTGGTCTTCGGCTCGGATGTTCGCGTCGGACCTGGAGAAGCGCTCGCACAGCCTGTCGAAGCGCGTCCGCAGGTCGTCGTTGCCTTCCTCTCGCGCCTTGGAGGTGTGAACAAGAATCGCGTCTCGGAATGAGTCCCCGAGCCCCTGATCAATCTCGTGGTTGTCCCTGAAGGAAGTCACGAGTTTCCTGAAACCCTCCGCTGTCGAGTTCCCCTGGAGCACATTGAGCGGGGCCTTCCCCCTGAGGTTCCAGGCCTGTTCCAGCAACCAGTACAGCAGCGCACGCTCGCGTCGCTCGCCGAGGGTGGACTTCAGGTTGAAGGAGGTGTCCGGAGTGAAACTGACGAAGTTGATCCGGTTCTTCTTCAAGTCCTTCAACGTGACAGGCAGCATCGTGATGCGCGAGGCGATCGCGAAATCCTCGCGACCGGTCACGTTCAGGCGGTTGATGTTCTGTCGCGCGATGTCGACGTTAGAACAAATGTAGATGATGTCGATGCGGGGCGTGGTTTCCCACAAGTGCTCGATCGCGCGCGCGATCACCCCACGCGCGACAAGTGTCTTCCCGAGGCCCACCTCGTCGGCCACCAGGAAGCGACGGCTGCCCTCGGACCGGTACAACCGATCGAAGACGTAGTCGACCGTGGCACGCTGGAAGTCCTTGAGGCCGCTCAGGACATGAGCCAGGTTCGGCTTCGGCGTGTCACTCATTTCGCAACTTCTCCCGCACCTGCCACACCGGCTCCCAGATCCGTTCGAACCCCTCCGGCAACAGCTCGCGCGTTTCCGCGGAAGACTGCAGGTCGCGGACGAGGGTCCTCACGCTGTCGAGTTGCTGCGGGCGATGGGCCAGTGCCTTGAGAAGGGACTCCAGGAGGCCTCGTTCACCCTGCGTGCTCGTGAAGCCTCCGTAGTCGCCCTTCGAGCCCGTCCCGACCAAGGCCAGGGCGGTGAGCCCTTCCTCCGCGAGGAGCATCTGCAGGAGACGCAGCACGCGATCCCGGTCGCGCAGGAGGGAACGCAAGATGCGCTCCTTGCGGTCAGCAGGAGCACCGTCCAGGCGCACGGACATCACGAAGCGCTCGCTGGCGGTTCGGCCGGCCTCGGACGTGCTGACCTCGAAGGCGAAGAACGCCGTCAGGGCCTCGAAGGAGACGTGGCCGAAGTCGATCGCGGCTGCCAGCGGCTTCGCGGTGGAATCGCTGTGCGTGATGGGCCAGCAGCGGGCCTCGGTCTCTGCGAGCAGGCGCGGTGGCGACTTCGTGACGAGGGCAAGGCCGTACTCGCCCTCCGCAGTGGTCGTCACGACGGCCCGGTAGCCGGCCGCCACCAGGGCCTCGCGGGCGGCACGCAGTTGGTCCTCCAGGAGCTTGGCGACGTCGTCGGCAGGGGGCCGCTCTTCGGGCGCCCTGTAGTCCTGCAGCAGGCTCGCGAAGCTGGCGACGCCGTTGCCCTGAGCGAGCGTGGCCTCGACACCGAATCGGCTCTTCTTGCCTGAGAGCTCGACGAGGAACTCGACGTTGCTGGAGAACGCCTTGGCGGTCGCATTCGCCGAGCCGGTGAAGACTCGGGCATAGGAGCCCTGGTCAACGACGTAGAGCTTGGCGTGCAGCCCCTCGAGTTCCGCCTGGGCAGGCGCGGCCCTCTCGGTGTCGGACGGCTCGGGAGTGGCGGCCTCCGCGAGGACGCGGACGCTCGAGAAGCGAGCGAGCGTCCGGGGCGCCACGTTCGCCAACTCCTCCGGCCGAGCGACCAGGACGTGGTCGCTCCCCTGCTCCGAGAGCAGTCTCAGACGCTGATCGGACAGGAACGGCGACACCACCAGGGCACGGTCAATGCGCCCTTCGAAGGGTTCCGACGACTTCTCCCCGATACCGAGAGGCCAGAACGCGACGGCGTCGAAGCCTTCGGGGGCCTCGAAGCGAACGCGGAGGACCTCGTCCTGCATCTGCGCCACGATGGTTGCGACGCGCTTCGGAACGGGCCCCACTGCGAGGCCGGGCAACGCCGCCACGAAGTCCGCGAGAGGGCGGCTCGCACTGATCGCGCGCTCTCGGTGCTCGAGGAGTTCCCCCTCGAGACACAGGACCGTGTCCCACGACCGGTCGAAGGTGAGGTTGCGGCTCAGACAGAGGAGCCGGTAGAGAACCGGGGCGTCCGCGGTCTCGGTCGTGGACGGCTCGAACCGCAACAGCCACACCTTCGGATGGAACACGCCCCCGGGCTTCGCCACCGGGATCACGGCGTCCTCGAGATAGGCGAAGAGCTTCTGGTCCGCGGGTGGGACCTTGATGCGGTCGGCCTGACAGAAGATGGCGAGTTTCTCGATGTTGCGGCGGACCGCCTCGATCAGTGCCAGGGGCTCGGTCACGGGCCGACCTTGTGCGTCCTCCCAGTCGAAGAAGGTGAAGGCAAGGGGCGTCGTGAGCAGTGCCAGCAGGTCGAGCGAGTAGGTCGTCCCGAGCCCCGAGGTCAGCGAGTAGCCCTCCGGCGCCCGGAGGGATTCGAGGAAGAGCCGGCGCTCCTGCGGTTCAAGCACGACCGTTCCCTCCGCGCAGGCCCTCGAGAATGTCAAGGACGATTCGCTCGGTCTTGGGCCATCGGAAGTTGATCTGCCCGGCTCCCGCGGCGCCACTCCAGAGTTCGAGCGCGCGGCGGTTGTCGAAGCGAGAGAGCTCCCCTTTCAGCGTTCGCTCGCGCGCCCGAATCAGCCTCGAAGCCGCAGCGCCTTCGAGGTCTCGCGGGCTCCACTCCGCCCCTCGGAGGAGGTCGAGCCAAGCACTCACGAACGCCTCCGTGCGAGAGCCGACAAAGCTCTCTCCGCCTCTGACCAGTTGCCAGAACCGCGCCTCGGACCAGCCACCGAGGGCGTCGGCGCGGGCGACAAGCGCCCTCCGCCAGTCCGCGAGATGCTCACGGTAAGCGACGGTCAGCTCCTCGCTCCGCGCTTCCTTCGCGAGTTCCAGGTTGTAGAGAAGGGCGGCACCGTGGAACGCCTCCGAAAAGTTCCGGGCGTGATCGAGGAGTTCACGTGACCGGGCCGGGAACGCCGAAAGGTCGGGATGCTCCCAAGGGAACTCGACGGGCTTCCAGGGCTTGGCCTCGCCAGTCAGCCATGACAGGAGCGTCCCGGGACAGCGCGCGGCGATTCGATCGCGCAGATACTCGGCTTCGCTGCGGGTCAGGCTCAGCCTCACGCCCCTGGGAAAGCCCTCCGGAGGGTCGGGCAGCCTCGGGTCCCAGTTCGGCCGGACGCCGCCCTCCACACGCTCGCGATCGTCGGTGCGCACCTCGGCGCCACCGCTGACGTAGAGCCGGTCGAGCGCCCGGTGGTACTGGTCCTGCGAGCCTCCGAAAAGGCGGACGCCCCAGGCTCCCAGGCCCTGCCAGTAGACGCTGCTGGGCAATCGCTTGAGCTTCTCGCGCACGTCGATGCCGATGACGCCATCCCGCTCCCCCGCGTCGGCGAGTGCGTTGATCAACGCGACTTCCTCTCGCCGCGCCCGCTGCGAGACCTCGGATGAAGCCACCCGTTTGCGCTCGAGTGCCCGATAGATCCACGGCACGAAGAGAAAGTAGCGGGCCCGGGTCTGGATGGTGCTGGTCCCGGGGAAAAGGAGATCCGCGAACGCATCCCGAATGGAGCCGAGACCCAGTTCGTCACGGGTCCCCTTCTCCCGGAACAGGTCGACGACGTCCAACATCCGCCGCCTTTCGCTCTCGGAGTGATCAAGCCATGCGAAGTAGGAACTCATCGCTGCGGAGTTTACCGATTTGGCTACTGCTTGACCGTGATGCTCAGCGGGCAGGGGTCGAAAGAGCGGACCGTCCTCGTGTACCGCGTCGTGCCGAACGAGTAGTAGCACTGCTTCGTCAGGCCCGTGACCTCCTCGCCGGACTTGAAGGCGGCCAGGCCCGTCGACGGCGTCGAACGCCGGCCGACCGCCGGCCCATCGATCGGGACGGTGATGGACAGCGGGCACAGCGTCACCGAGGAGACGGTGCGGGTGTAGCGGGTGCTGCCGAACGCGTAGTAGCACTGCTTTGTCAGGCCCGTCTGCTCCTCGCCGGTCTTGAAGGCCGTGACCTGTCCCTCCGCGCTGGTGCTCGCCAGCAGCACGAACAGGGCCAGTAATCGTTGCGCGTTGTTCATCTTCTCCCCCTCATCCGTGATCAGGCGGCTTCGGACGCGAGCTGCTTGCACACCCGGTTGCGACCCAGGCGCTCGAGGGCCCGGGTTTCCAACTGGCGGACGCGCTCGCGCGAGAGGTTCAGCTCGAGGCCGGTTTCCTCGAGCGTCGCGCCGCCGGCTCCGTCGAGGCCGAAGCGGCGGCGGATCACGTACTGCTCCTTCGGCTTCAGGCGGCCGACCAGCGCGTCCAGGCGGGCGACGCGGTCCGCCTCGATCGCCCGGGCCTCGACGCCCTGCGCGGGGTCGGTCGCCAGCGAGCGGCCGAGCGGGCGGCGCCCGCGCTTGCGGGGCTGGTCGAGCGAGACGGCGGTCACCGCGGGTCGGGCCTCGGCCCGCTCGCACACCCGCTGGCGGACCCACCAAGAGGCGTAGCCCTGCAGGCTGGTGCCGCGCGCGGGGTCGAAGCGGCGGATGGCGACCAGCAGGCCGAGCACGCCGAGGTGCAGCACGTCGTCCCGGTCCTGCGGCGTCGGGCTCGCGAGCGAACGGGTCGCGGCCTCGACGAAGCTGAGGTTGGCGAGGACGAGGTCTGCGAGCGCCTGCTCGGCTTCGCCGCAGCGCTGCGGGGCGAGGCGGCCAGCCTCCCAGTCCTGGACGAGTCGCACCCGCTCGGCCGTCTGACGCGGGTCGAGCCGCGGCACCTGGGTCAGCTCGCGGAACACGGGTCCGAGGCGGCTCAGGTCGAAGGCCCCGATGCGAGGACGGCGGCGGCGGATGCGGCGAACGCCCGGGTCGGTCGCGTGCTCGACGGTCGCCAGCGCGGTGCTCATCGGGGCCTCCTCCTGGAACAGCGGGTTCGCAGGGAGGACGTAGGCGCGCTCGCAATCTGACAGGAGCACCGACTTCGCGTCAGACGCGGCGAGCCCTTGCGTCACGCAGCCTGCCAGCGGACCTCCGCTGGCAGGCTGCTGACGACAATCGCGCTGGAGGCGACATGGCGTGAGAGTGCTTGACAATCGCCCGGACGATTACTAAGGTGGCCATCAAGGTCAGGGACATGCTGGCACTGCTCGCGAAGGACGGCTGGACCGTGACGGCGCAGGCAGGCAGCCACCGCCAGCTGGAGCATCCGGAGAAGTGCGGCAAGGTCACCGTGGCGGGTCATCCTGGGGACGACCTCCATCCGAAGACGGCGCGGTCGATCCTCCGGCAGGCCGGGATCAGGAAGTGAGCCCCATGCGCGAGAAGTACCGCATTCGGATCGAGGGCACCGGCGCCAGCTTCTCCGCCTGGTCGCCCGACGTCCCGGGTTGCGTGGCGACCGGCAGGACCGCAGATGAGGCCGGGGCCAACATGCGCGAGGCGATCGCCTTCCACGTGCGCGGGCTCGTCGCCGACGGGCAGCCGCCTCCCCCGGGGTTCGGCCGACTCGCCTGCCCCCGATGCCACAAGGTGTTCCGCCCGAAGTCGGTGCTGAGGAAGTTCTGCTCGGATACCTGCCGCCGCCGCGCCTGGGAAGGCGTGGCGATGGCTCGTCCAATCCCCAGATCGACGAAGTGCCGCGAGTGCGGCAAGGCCTTCCGCCCGACCCGGGCCCACTCGGCCTACTGCTCGCTCCCCTGCCGCCGAAGGGCGGCTCACGTCCGCCGCACGGCCAAGTTCGGCCGCGCCCCGGTCGCCGCCCGCCGATCGAAACGCTGACCGGCGCGGCTCCGTCAGTGGATCAGGCGGGAGGTCGCAGCGCTCGGCTGAGGCGTGGGGGGCAGGGGCCGGCGCAGCGGGGCGCGCAGGCGGTCCAGGGTGGCGGCGGCGGATTTCATGATCGCGGTCACCTGCTCGCGGGCGTGGCGGGCGGTCGCTGCGGCGCCTTCGCTCGGCCTCGCGTGGCTCGCGAGCTTGGCATCCGCCGCGGCTTCCGAGCAGGTGCGCGGGAGGAAGACCTGGCGGCTGGACGGGGTGTGGCGGTCGGCGAGGCGGCAGGTGGCGCCGAAGGTGTCGAGGCCCGCGGGGCCGGCCAGGGCCTGCCACTGGCCCGCGTCGGGGTAGCTCGTGCGCGGGAACGCGGTGGGGCTGTGGACGCCGAGGAAGCCGGCGTCGGCGAGGTGGCGGGCGACGCGGTCGAGGTCGCGGTAGAAGCAGGTGACCGCGAGCGCGTAGCGGGCGCGCTGGATCATCACCGCCTGGCCGCCGGTCGAGGCGTCGGGCTCGGGCAGGTCGAGCGCCGGGCAGCCGAGCTCCTCGCTCTCCTTCAGGTAGTGGGCGACGGGGTCGAGCGGGATCTCGGGGCAGCGGGCGCGCCAGTAGCCGACGACGTCCTGGCCCATCAGCAGCTCGGCGATCACCGGCGCGCGCACGCCGGCGTCGGCGTCGAGGGCCGCGACGAGGTCGAGCGTCTCGCCGAGCCGCCAGAAGGGGACCGGGCACAGCAGCACGCGCGGGTAGCCGTCGGGGTACGCGACGAACGTGGGCGCGTCCTCCGGGAAGTCGACCCAGGTCAGGTTGTAGCGGGCCGTGAGGCGCTCGCGCGCGGCGCGGTCCCACGTGGCCGGCCGCATGTGGAAGCGGACCACGGCCGCGAGCGAGTCCGTCGTCGTGCCGACCTGCGCGCCGCACTCCCCCTCCAGCCACTGCGTCACCTGGAGGAGGCCCGCGGCGTAGCGGGCCTCCGTCCAGGTGCCGGGGGTCGGGTCGATCCACTTCGCCGACCAGCCGGCGGCCGTGCGCTCGAACGAGCCGCGGTCGAGGTCGCCCGTGAACAGGCGCGACGGCAGGTCGTCCGGGCCGCGGACGGCGCTGGGGCGGACGTCGGACTGCGGCTCGCGCTCGGTCGCGCCGAGGAACACGTACGGCGGGAAGCCGGGTTGGGAGTCGCGGCGCCGGGCAGGTCGGCTCAAGGGATCACCTCGGTTGTCGAGTGGATCGGCGGTTCAGCGGGCGATGCGGCGGGCGGAGCCCATGGCCATGTCGCGGTCCTTGCTGCTCGAGTAGTGGCGGAAGTGGAGCTCCTTGCGCCGCATCATCTCCATCTCGACCGAGTGCTCCGTCGCGTCGGCGCGCAGCGCCTGGACCAGGGCCTGCAGCTCGGGGTCGTTGCCGGCGTAGCGCTCGATGCGGCGCGCGGTGGCCTCGAGCAGGCGGCGGGCCTCGGCGAAGCGGCCGGCGCGGTTGGCCTCGAGCGCCTCGCGGCGGGCCTTCGCCGCGTACTGCTGGGCGACGAAGCGGTCGACGGCGCGGTCGCGCGGCTGGGCCGACACCTCCGACGCGGGGGCGCAGGTCCAGGTCACGGTCTCGACGGGGCTGCCGAGGGTTCCGTCGCGGTCGCCGAGGGCGCAGGTCACGGGGTGGCTCTCGCCCACCGCCCCGCCCGGCAGGCGCACCTGGAACAGCAGGCGCAGCTCCTGGGCGGAGACGAGGTTGGAGACGCGGCAGACGATGCCGTCGGCGGTCTCCTCGGTCGGGTAGGTGTGGAGCGCGGTGACCTGCACGCCGCGCGGGACGCGGACCTCGAGCTGCACGTCGCGGGCGACGACCTCGAGCGTCTCGGCGAGGTCGGCCTGCAGGAAGGCGGGGATCTGGCGGGCCTCGGCCACGAAGTAGAAGTTGCCGCCGCCGCGGGTGGCCATGGCGTCGAGCAGGAGCTCGTCGAAGTCGCGGCCGACGCCGAAGGTGGAGGTGAGCACGCGGCGGGCGCGGGCCTGCTCGCAGTCCTGGCCGATCAGGGCGGGCTCGGTCAGGCCCTGGTTGGCGAGGCCGTCGGTGAGCAGCAGGCACTTGCCGACCGCGTCTTCGGCGAGGCGCTGGGCGACCAGCGCGACGCCCTGGCGCCAGCCCTCGTGCAGCGCGGTCTGGCCGCGGGCCTCGAGGGCGTCGAGGCGCTGCAGGGCGGCGTGCAGGGTCTCGGGGCCGACCGGCGAGGCCGGGACCAGCACGTCGACCTCGTGGTCGTAGGCCACGATCGAGAAGGTGTCGGCGCGCTTGAGCAGGCCGAGGGCGCCGCGCGCGGCCTCCTTGGCGAGGCGCAGCTTGTCGCCCTGCATGGAGCCCGAGCGGTCGAGCACGATCGCGACGTTGGCGGGCGGCCGCGGCTTCTCGCCCGACGCCTGCGCCTCGGGCGCCGTCAGCGTGACCATCATGTAGCGCCGGCTGCCGCCGTTCCCCCGCACCAGCTTCCGATCCACCTGAACGTTCATACCGTCCTCCGCGGCGCCGTGATCCGCAGCGCCCTCCACTGGCAAGACGCGAGCGACCGGTTCCGTCTGACGCGAGGCGAGCCACGTCAGCGCAGCGCCTTCCACTTGGGGTGGCGGCGCAGGCGGTCGAGGGCCTTTTCTTCGATCTGGCGGACGCGCTCGCGGGTGCAGCCGAGCTCGGCGCCGATCGCGGCGAGCGTCGACTCCTCGCCGGTCTCCAGGCCGAAGCGGCGGCGCAGCACGAACTGCTCCTTCGGCTCGAGGACCGTGAGCAGGCGGCCGACGCGGGCGGCCCGGTCGGCGCGGAGGACGCAGGCCTCGACGCCGGTCGCGGGGTCGGAGACGAGCACCTGGCCGAGCGTGCGGCGGTCGCTGAGGCTGACGAAGTGGGCTTCCATCGCGATCTCCTTGTTCCTGTCGGGTTCTGGCGCCGGGCAAAGCCCGTCGCCAGTCCCATGGGGGCTCCGTCGGCCGGGGCGCGCGTCCGCGACCCGTTGCGCGGGGCGGCCCGGCCGATTGGGTTGTGGTGGGTTGAAGCTCCGCGGTCCGGCGGCAGAGGCAGTGTCCGCCACACCCCCGCCTCGCGAGGTCCGGGCCCGGGAAGTTTTCGTGGGGGACGTCGCGGCCCCGGGGAGGGGGCCGGTTCAGCCCGAGCGAGGAGGGCTCGGGGGGCCGATCAGATCAGTGGACCGACCCCGGCCGGTCCATCCGCTCGATCCGCTGCTCGAGCGAGTCGATGCGTTCGCCCAGAGCAGAGAGGTCCTCGCGGGTCTCGTCTGCGCGTGTCGCGACCACACGCCCGAGGTCGTCGATTCGCGTCGTCAAGTCCCGACGCAGTTCGTCAATGCGGCTGTCGATCTGCCGGCTCAGGACGTCATGCCCCTCGGCAATCAGCCTGGTCTGGGATTCCAACTGCTCCACGATGACCTGCCAGGAACCGCCAGGGATCTTCTTCGCTGCCATCTTCGTGCCTCCAGTCTACCCTCTCGGGTTCCGGCGCCGGAGTGAATCCGGCGCCGGTCCCATGGGGGCTCCCCAGGGGGTGGTGGAGTGTCGGCGGCGGCGGTGACGCCGCGGGTCCGCAGGGGGCGGCAGGGTTCCCGCGCGTGCTCGACCCGGGCCGCGGTGGCCCGTTCAAGACCCTTGCTCGGAGAAGCACTTGTCAGCCGGGGCTGACTGCCTCACCGATCGGTCCGCGCGCATCTCGGCGCGCCAGGCAGCGGCCTCTTCCCGCATCTCCAGCAGGATTCGTTCGATGTCGTCGAATCGCGGCAGGAGCTTCCTCTCCAGCGCCTCGAGGCTAGCCACGATCTCCCGGCGGAGGGCCTCCTGGCCTTCCAGGAACAGCCTGGTATTGGCCTCCAGCATCTCCAGGAACAGCTTCCGGGAGGCGCGCCGAGCTTTCTTCTTTGCCGCCATGTTCGTGCGGTCAGTCTACCCGCCGGGGCAAGGGGGGCCGAGTGTCGGCTGCCCTCCGGACGACGCGGGGCGCGGGGGGATAGGATTCGCGGTCTGGCGCTTCGGCTGGGAGGTTCATCATGAGGTCGCTGCTCTCGAACATCGGTCGGGGACTCGGCGCGTTGCTGCTCGTGCTGCCGGCCGTGGCGCAGGAGGCGAAGCCGCGGGCGGTCGCGGTCGGCAATGCCGGGTTCGAGACCTCCGCGGCCAGCGGGCTGCCCGGGGACTGGACGCTCGATGGCGCGCTGCCGGCTGGTGCCGCCGCGCGGCGGGTCGACGCGGGGCGGTCGGGCGCGGCGATCGAGCTTGCGGCCGACAAGCCCGCGTCGCTGACCGTGCGCTCGGCGCCGGTCGCGCTGAAGGTCGGGCGCTTCTACCGGCTCTCCGCGTGGCTGCGCACCGAGGGCGCCGCCGCCGACCCGACCACGCGCTACCCCACCGCGGTCGCGGCCACGGTCGCGATGCAGTCGTTCCCCTTCACCAACCACGCGCCCGCCGTCGCCGGCACCCGCGGCTGGACCCGGGTCGAGACGACGTTCGTGGCGACCACCGCCGCCGATCGCGTCGAGTTGCAGCTCGGCCGCAACGGCAGCGCCACCGGCCGCGCGTTCTTCGACGACGTGGCGATCGAGGAGATCGCCGACGTCACCGAGGTGATCCCGCTCGAACGGGTGCGCTGGTCGGGCCCCGGGTTCCGCTACGAGGACCGCGGCTGGATCTATGTTCATGTCGAGGGCGCGCCGTACGCGCGCGGGCGGCAGCAGGGCGCGCTGCTGCACGAGGAGATCGTCGCCTACGCGCAGAAGCTGGCGATCCGCCAGAACGCGAAGGACCCGGCGCTGGGCTGGAACGGGCTGCGCACGCTGGCCGACGCGCTGATGCTGCGGCGCTTCGACCCCGAGCTGCTGGAGGAGATGAAGGGCATCGCCGACGGCGCGGCGGTGGCGGGCGCCACGCTCTACGACCGCAAGCTCGACCTGCTCGACGTGGCGACGCTCAACTCCGCGGTCGACCTCGACCAGATGACGAGCGCGCTGCCGGTCACTCCCAGCGCGATCACGGGCAAGACCTTCTCGCCCCACGACGAGCTGGAGATCCCCGAGCGCCTGCACAAGTGCTCGTCGCTGTCCGCCACCGGCCCGGCGACGAAGGACGGCCGGCCGGTGTTCTTCCAGATGTTCATGTGGGACGGCTACACGGGCCTCCACTTCAACGTGATCCTCGACGTCGCGCCCGAGCGCGGCCACCGTTTCGTGATGCAGACGTTCCCCGGCGGCATCCACTCGGGCACGGACTTCTACCTGAGCGCCGCGGGCCTGGCGATCGGCGAGACGACCGTGCTGCAGACGCCGTTCGAGGCCGAAGGCGAGCCGCAGAGCAGCCGCATCCGCCGCGCGATCCAGTACGCGGGCTCGATCGACGAGGCCGCCGCGATCCTGCGCGAGCGCAACAACGGGATGTACACGAACGACTGGACGATGGCCGACATGAAGACGGGCGAGGCCGCGATCCTGCTGCTGGGCACGAAGCAGTCGAAGCTGTGGCGCTCGGGCGCGACGCCGGCGCCGTTCGGCACGCCGGGCTTCCTGTGGGCCAACAACAACGCGCGCGACGCGGCGGTGCGGCGCGAGGTCGCGAACCAGCCCGAGGACGCGCCGTTCGACTCGACCTTCGCCCCGGCCAACCGCGACGTGGCGTTCCAGCAGTTCTACAGGGAGTTCAACGGGCGCATCGACGCGGAGAGCGTCGTCGACCTGATGGCGTCGTCGCCGATCAACCGGCCGCACGCGCTCGACGGCAAGGTGACCGACGCGGAGATGGCCGCGCAGCTCGTGTTCATGGCCCACCAGGGCAAGACCACGCAGCGCGAGAAGTTCCCGGCGCCGGGCAACCGGCGGATGCCCGACCTGCCGGGCGCCACGCCGCACCTGACCCACGGCTACACAACGTTCAGCCCGATCGTGGTCGCGGAGGGGCTGAAGGCGGCCCGCGCGGCGCGCGCCGCGGCGCCGAAGCCCGCGGCGCCGCGCGCGGACGAGACGAAGGCGATCGCCGACCGCTTCGACTTCAATCGCGAGGAGTTGTGGGCGGGCTCGATCTTCCCCGCCTCGGACGCCGACAACTGGCTGGTCGGCGGCAGCGCTTCCTACTGGCGGCTACTGCGCGAGCTGCCGGAGAAGGCGGCCGAGCGGCCGGAGGCGCTGGCCCGCGCGCTGGCCGGCGTGCGCGGCCGGCTGCTGACGCTCGCCGCACGCGAGGGCGAGTTCGCCGCGGGCCGCGGCGGCGTCGCGTACGACCGCTACTCGCCGGGCCAGGTGCCACGGCTGAAGGGCGTGTTCGCGCTGCACCAGCTCCGGCTGCGGGCCGGGACGAAGGCGTTCCTCGCGTTCATGAAGGACTTCCACGCGAAACACCGCAACCGCGAGGTGACCACCGCGCAGTTCCTGGAGGCAGCCGGCGCCGCGTTGAAGCTCGACGCCGCCGCGGAGCTGAAGCCGTGGCTCGAGCGGCCCGGCCTGCCGGACCCGAAGCCCGAGGCGACGGCCGCGGCGGCCGGCCGCGAGTGGAAGGTGACGGTGCGCGTCGCGCAGCCCGCGGACAGCGCGTGGCGGCTGGCGTCGACGGTGGCGATCGAGACCGCGAAGGCGCGGCACCTGTTCCCGATCCGCTTCGACGGCGCGCAGGCGAGCGCGGCGTTCACGGTGCCGGAGAAGCCGACCCGCGTGGCGTTCGACGCGCTGGCCGACGTGCCGGTGGCGACCGACCGCTTCCACTCCTTCTCCCACTTCGCGGACGACTTCTCGAACACGCGGATCGTCTACGGCACCGGGCGCCAGCTCGAGGCCAACCACACGCTCGCGCTGCGCTTCCAGTCGACGCTCGCGGACGGCTTCTCCGAGATCCTGCCGCCCGTGGTGCAGGACGCGGCGATGGACGACGCGGCGCTCGCGGCACACGACCTCTTCGTGCTCGGCGACCCGCGCGACAACGCGGTGCTGGCCCGCCTGCTGCCGCACCTGCCGCTGGAATCGGGCCCCGGCTGGTTCCGCTTCCAGGGCCAGACCTACGGCGGCGACCACGACGGCCTCTACCTGGCGCTGCCACACCCGCTTCCGCTCGCGAAGGGGCGCACGCTGCACGTGTTCCTGTCGAACACGCCGCTCCAGCTCCACGAGATGACGAAGACCTACCGCCCCGGCCTCCCGGCCTGGGCGGTCTTCGAAGGCGACCGCGTGAAGAAGGAGGGCCACTTCCCGGTCGCGAGGTTCGACCTGCCGCTGAAGTAGGGGCTACGACGGGTCAGGAAAGAGTCCGGGCAACCAGCGCGACGCGAGGATGGCCGGGAAGGCCATCCGCAGCGGAGCGCGGCTGCTCTCCGACCGCAGCGCGCCGCGCTCGATCAGGGCCGCGACCACGCGCCGGCCCTGGCGGTCGCCCGTCCCGAGCAGCGGCGCGACGTCGCCGCGAGGGAGCTCGCCGCGGAGCAGCACGGCCTCGAGCACGAGTCCCGCCTTCGGCGGCAGCGCGCCGACGCGCGCCTCCTCGTCGGCCCACGACGCGACGCGGGCGCGCAGCCGCGCGGGCTGCACCAGTTCCTCCATGAAGCGCACCTGGTCGAGGCAGGTGTCGAGGAAGAACGCGGTGAAGGCGGCGAGCGACTCCTCGCTCAGGGCGCCGCGGCCGTCGAGGTCGTTGCGGCGCGGCAGGTCGCAGGCCACGAGGCCGGCCTTGTAACGGGCCACGTCGCGCGCCAGCCCGCGCGCGACGGACCACAGCCCGCCCGTGTCGAGGACCTCGAGCAGCACGGCGTGGGACATCAGGCGCGCCACGCGCCCGTTGCCGTCCACGAACGGGTGAATCCACAGCAGGCGGTGGTGCGCCGCCGCTGCCGCAAGGATCGCCTCGGCGCGTCCGAGTCCTCCGTAGGCCTCCTCGAAGCGCACGAGGAAGCGCGGGACCGCGCCCGGGCTGATCGCCACGTGGCGTCCCACCCGCACGTCGACCCGGCGCAGCGCCCCGGGCTCGACGCGGACCTCGCGGCCGCTGTCCGGGTCGGACGCCCGCAGCATGTCCTCCGGCAGGCGCTCGCAGAAACGACGGTGGATCTCGCACAACGCGGCGCTGCTCACGGGGTTTTCCCGCAGGCCTCCGCCGTCGATCCAGGCCTGGGCGTCGACGTGGGCGCGGGCCTCGATCTGCAGGTTGCGCTGCACCGGGTCCGCGGCGTAGTCCTCGCGGAGCGCGCGCTCGATGTCGACGGGATGAGTCTTGTGCCCCTCGATCAGGTTCGAGTAGTAGCAGTTCATCGAGCGGACGAGATCGGCCAGCGCCGACGCCACGCCCCGAGGCAAGCTGCGCCGGAACCCCGCCGACCGCGCGGCCAGGTCGATGGCCCGATCCAGGAGTTCGGCCCGTCCGGGGGCCCTCGAGGACAGCACCATCGGCTCCATCGCCGAAGGCGATTCTCCGCGATCGGAGGCCGCTTTCACGTCCGGTTTGGTGTCCGCTTTGCGTCTCGGCACAAGTCAATTTATAGCATGGACTTACCACGGCACAGACGCGATTCTGTGGGCCCATTAAGTCCCCTTCAGGGTCCGGTTCGATTCTCAGCCCGGCAGGGTGAAGGCGGCGGCGAGGCCGTCGGCGACGGCGAGGCCCGAGAGGGTCGGGACCAGGCGGCGGTCCCGCAGGACGAGCTGGCCGGAGGCCTGGAGTTCGGCCAGCAGCGGCGCGTTCGAGGCCTCGAGGTCGAAGCCGTAACGCTGGGTGAAGGCGTCGAGGTCGACGCCTTCGGCCGTGCGCAGGCCGAGCATCAGCGCTTCCGTCGCGAGTTCGCGGGGACCGAGGCGCTCCTCGCCCTCGAGCGGGCGCTCCCCCGCCGCCAGGCGGCGCTCCCAGTGCGGCGTGCGCAGCTCGTTCCAGAAGCGGCGCGCCGAGGTGGGCGTCGTGACCGCGAGCGAGTGCGCCGATGGGCCGAGACCGAGGTAGGGCGTGTGGTCCCAGTACTTGCGGTTGTGGCGCGACCGCTGCTCGGGGCCGCGCGCGAAGTTGGAGACCTCGTAGGCGGGCCAGCCGGCGTCGGCGAGGAAGCGATGCGTCAGCTCGAAGAGCGCGGCCTGGCGCTCGTCGGGCAGCTCGCGCAGCTTGCCGCGCGCGGCGGCGACGCCGAAGCGGGTCCGCGGGTGGATCGTGAGCTGGTAGCAGGAGACGTGGTCCGGCGCGAGCGCCACCAGGGCCTCGAGCTGGCGGCGCCAGGCGGCTTCGTCCTGGTCGGGCAGGCCGTAGATGAGGTCGACCGAGACGGTCGCGAAACCGGCCGCCAGCGCGGTCTCGACCGCCGCGCGCGCCCGTGCGGAGTCGTGGGCGCGCTCCAGGAAGCGCAGGGCCGCGTCGTCGAACGACTGCACGCCGAGCGAGAGCATGCGCACGCCCAGCCCGCGCCACTCGGCGCAGCTCTCGGGCGTGACGTCCTCCGGGTTGGCCTCGAGGCAGGTCCACGGCTCGTCCACCAGCGGCAGATGCCGGCAGCAGGTCTCGAGCACGCGCGCGAGTTCCGCGGCGGGCAGGATCGACGGCGTGCCGCCCCCGAAGTAGACGGTGTCGAACGGGTCCGGGTCGCTCCAGTCCGCGGCCGCGAGCGGGATCTCCGCCAGCAGGTACTCCAGATAGCGCCGCCGCGCCGGCTCGCCGCCGCGCAGCACCGAGAAGTCGCAGTAGGGGCAGACCTGCGCGCAGAACGGGACGTGGACGTAGAGGCCGGGGCGCGAGGCGGAGGGCGGCGGCACGAAGCGCGGACGCTACTCCTCGTCCGCGGGCGCCTCGGTCTTCAGCACCGCGACGAAGGCCGCCTGCGGGATCTCGACCGCGCCCACCATCTTCATGCGCTTCTTGCCCTCCTTCTGCTTCTCGAGCAGCTTGCGCTTGCGGGAGATGTCGCCGCCGTAGCACTTGGCGGTGACGTCCTTGCGGAAGGCGTTGATGGTGGTGCGGGCGATGATCTGGCCGCCGATCGCGCCCTGGATCGCGATCTTGAACTGCTGGCGCGGGATGGTCGAGGCCAGACGCTCGCAGTAGCGCAGCGCGCGCGGCCGCGCGAACTCGCGGTGGACGAGCTGCGACAGCGCGTCGACCTTCTCGCCGTTGACGAGGATGTCGACCTTGACGAGGTCGGCGAGGCGGTAGTCGAGCAGCTCGTAGTCGAACGAGCCGTAGCCCTGGGTGATCGACTTCAGGCGGTCGTAGAAGTCGAACAGCACCTCGGCCAGCGGGAGCTGGCTGATGACCTCCATGCGGCCCGCGGCCAGGTAGTTGAAGGTGGTCTCGACGCCGCGCCGCTCGCGGCACAGCTCCATGACGGTGCCGAGGTAGCGCTCGGGCGTCATGATCGTGGCCTTGATGTAGGGCTCGTACGACTCCTGGATCGAGCCGGGGTCCGGGTAGAAGGTCGGGTTGTCGACCCACACCTCCTTGCCGTCGGCGAGCACGATCCGGTAGCGCACCGAGGGCGCGGACAGGATCAGCGACAGGTCGTACTCGCGCTCGAGCCGCTCCTGCACGACGTCGAGGTGGAGCAGGCCGAGGAAGCCGCAGCGGAAGCCGAAGCCGAGCGCCGCCGACGAGTCCTTCTCGTAGATCAGCGCGGCGTCGTTGAGCTTCAGCTTCTCGAGCGCCTTGGTCAGGTCCTCGTACTCGTCGGTCGCCATCGGGTAGATCGACGAGAAGACGACCGGCTTGGCCTCGCGGTAGCCGGGCACAGGCTCCGCGGCGGGCCGCTCGGCCTCGGTCAGGGTGTCGCCGATGGCGAGGCCGGACAGGCTCTTGATGCCGGCCAGCACGTAGCCGACCTCGCCGGCCGACAGCTCCGGCACCGGGATGTGCTTCAGGCGCTGCCAGCCGACCTCCTCGACCTTGTGCTCCTGGCCCGAGTGCATGAAGCGGACGCGGGTGCCCGCGCGCAGCTTGCCGTCGAACAGCCGCACCAGCAGCAGCGCGCCGCGGTACGGGTCGTACTGGGCGTCGAACAGCAGCGCGCGCAGGGGCTCTTCCGGCACGCCCTTCGGCGGCGGCAACTGGGTGACGATCGCCTCCAGCAGGTCGTCGATGCCGGTGCCGAGCTTGGCCGAGACCTGGATCGAGGCGAACGGGTCGAGCCCGAGGTCGCGGTCGATCTCCTCCATCACGCGGTCGACGTCGGCGGACGGCAGGTCGATCTTGTTGATGACGGGCACGACCTGCAGGCCCAGCTCCATGGCCAGGTACAGGTTGGCGACGGTCTGCGCCTCGACGCCCTGCGAGGCGTCGACGATCAGCAGCGCGCCCTCGCAGCTCATCAGCGAGCGGCGCACCTCGTGCGAGAAGTCGACGTGGCCCGGCGTGTCGATCAGGTTCAGCTCGTAGGTCCGGCCGTCGCGCGCGGTGTACGGCATGCTGACGGTGTTGGCCTTGATGGTGATCCCGCGCTCGCGCTCGAGGTCCATCGAGTCGAGGATCTGGTCGCGGAACTCGCGCGGGTCCACGGCGCCGCAGCGCTGGATGAGGCGGTCGGCGAGCGTCGACTTGCCATGATCGATGTGCGCGATGATGCAGAAGTTCCGGATGTGATCCACGTTCCCTCAGAGAGACGGCCGGCTCGGCCAGTCCGCTAGTGTAATGCGGGCGGCCACGGGGTCCCAGTTCGCTAGACGACTTCCCCACGTTCGGTGAGGACGAAGTCGATGCGATCCCCGGCCCGGAGGCGCAGCACCTCGCGGACCTGCCGTGGCAGTGTCACGCGCCAGCCAACGTTCACCTTCGCAGTCGGCAACTCGTCTCCGCTGATGGATCATAGGTCTGCTGCGGGCCAGCAGAAGCGCCCGCTCGCTATCCCTCGGGGGTCTCGATGCCCGAACAGGTACGGCTCTGGCGGGTCGCGGAAAGCCACGCAAGGATGCGGGCCACGCAAGGCGCCGCCGCCCGCCCCCACGCGGTGCAAGTCGCCGGCGGGAGCGAAGCGACCCGCCGCGGTGAACTTTCAATAATGAAGAGGCGGCGGGAATCGCCTCCTCGGTCGCTCCCGAAGGGAGCGCCCGAGCAGCCGTTGCCGGGCGCCTTCACCACCCCGCCGCAAAGCGGCGGGGTTGGTGGAGGCGGCGGGAATCGAACCCGCGTCCGAAAACGCGCCTACGGAAGGCGGCTACAGGCTTAGCCCGGCCTGTTGTTTCGCTCCCGCCGTGAAGGCCGGACCAAACCGGCGGAAGCTAGTCCGATTGATCTCGCCCTTTCGCCTCCGGACCGAAGGTTCTGGGCCAGCCCGCATTAGTGACGTTCTGTCCAGGTCCCACGGGCGAGGCCCCGGCAGAACGGGTCGCCTAGGTTTTAACTAGGCGGCCAGCGCAACGTTGTCGTTGGCAGGTATGGTTTCCAACCGGATTTACGAGCCGGGAGGCACGCTCGGCCTGCTCCTTCCGGGGTCACAGTTCTCGTCGAAACCAGGACGCCCCCGGATGTGCACGACCAGTGTAGCACCCGCCCCGCCGCCGCGGGTCCTACGGGAATACGCGGGGCGAGGGCAGCACGACCGTCTGGCCCGGGGCGGGCAACTCGAAAGGCGCGAACTCCCCCGCTCGCCAGCTCCGCCAGGCGTGGCGATCGTCCTCGAGCGCCGCGTCGAAGGTGAAGCGCACGCGCGCTGGGCGGCCGTCGGCCGTCGCCTCGACGATCTCCGCCTCGAAGCCGCCGAGTTCCACCCGGGCGCCGGCGGCGAACGGCTCGACGCGGTAGAGCCGGTCGAAGATGCCGAGCATGTGGTGCGGGTCGAGCGGCTGCGGCGGCGCGCCGTCGCGGCCGAGGCTCCCCGCCTCCGCCATGTAGCCGCCCTCGGGCGCGACCTCGAGAGTCCGCGCGTCGAGCCGGGTCACGCTCAGCGGGCCCAGTCCCGAGGCCAGCACGTGGGCCCGCGCCACGGCCGGCGCGCCGGCCAGCGTGCGCTCGAGCAGGCTCTGCCCGGCGAGGAACGCGCTCGGCGCCTGTACGATCAGCAGGTGGCGCCCGCCGAGGTCCGGGCCCAGCGAAGCGACGGCGCCGGTCGGCACGCCGCCGAGCATGCGCACGCCGTCGGCCGCGCCGAGCAGGCCCAGCGGCGCGAGGGCGAAGTGGAAGAGGAGCGCGAGGCCCAGCGCCACCCGCCGCACGACGCGCCCTGCCGAGCCCTCGGGCGGCAGGTCCCGCCACTGCGCCAGCCACAGCCCGAGCAGGCCGGCCCCGCCGACGCCGGCGAGCATCAGCAGCCGGTTGCTCGGGAACGTCGCCGCGGCGGGCACCAGCGAGAGCGCCATGCCGGTCGCGAACAAGCGGGCGTGGCGATCGCGGCGCAGAAGCGGAGCGAGCAGCGCGCCGACCGCGATCACCACAGCCACGCCGGCGAGCCAGTACCCGCGCTGCGCCGCCGTCGACATCAGCCCGTTCAAGTCGGCCGGCAGCGTCCACTGACCCAAGAACAGCACGGGCGCCCGTCGCACGAACGCTTCGAGGAAGGGGCCGGGCGTGGCGCCGGGATCGACGTAGAGCGTCGAATGCGCGGTGCCGTAGCCGAGGCCGCGGTACGCGAGCGCCCAGGCCAGGGACACGGCGCCGCACGGCACGAGCGACACGAGCCGCGCCCGCAGCGGCGCGCGGTCGACGAACAGCGCGTAGCCGAGCAGGTAGGCGCCGGCGGCCACCGCGACCTCGCCCCCGAGCAGGCCGAGGAGCAGCGAGGCAGGCGCGAGCAGCGCCCCGGGACGCCAGCCCCGCGCGCGCCAGCGGTGGTGGGCGACCAGCGCCAGCAGTGCGAAGGTCGTGGCGACCAGCGCGTTGCGGTTGGCGATCCAGGCGGCGGGCGTACCGTGCGCGTCGTCGAGCGCGAAAGCGAGCGCGGCCAGGGCGGCCGCGGGCGGCGGCAGGTCGAGCTCGCGGAAGAGCAGCGCTCCGGCCGCCACGCACAGGCCGAGCCAGACGAGCGAGTGGGCGTGCATCAGCGCGGGCGAGCCCGGCCACAGCGCGAAGTCGAGGCCGTGGGTCAGGCCCGACAGCGGCCGCGCGAACGCGAGCTTCAGGCGCTCGTCGACCCACCACGGCACGCTGCCGGCATCGCGCGCGGCATGAGTGAACCCCGGCTCGCCGCGAAAGAACGCGAACGCGTCGAGCGGCGAGCGCTGCCACGCGGCCTCGAGCGCGGGCCGCCCCAGCGCCAGCCGCAGGTAGTGGTCGTCGAGCTGGAAGCCGAGGCCGAGCGCGGGCAGGCTCAGCACCACGGCGATCGCCGCCAGCCGCCCCGGCGAGCGCGGGCGCGCGAGGAACGCGAGCAGGCGCTCCATCAGGGCTTCAGGCCGAACCGCTTCCGCGCCGCTTCCCCGCCGGGGCCGTTCATCTGCCAGTAGGCCATGCGGTCGCTGCCGAGCAGCTCCGCGACTTCGCCGCCGGGCCCGGTCCAGCGCAGCAGGCGGTACGGGCTCGCGGCCTCGACGTCGTACGTCGTCTCGCGCCCGCCGGCCTCGCGCACCGTGTAGCTCCACGCGTCGAACTTCCCCGCCGGCACGCTCACGTTCGCGGGAGCCGCGGCGCGCGAGATCGTGGCCGTCGTCCACGCGAGCGGCTTGTGCTCGAGCCGGGCGCGCTGCAGGCTCGGCAGCAGCGGCACCTCGCGCGACGCGCCCTTCGCGACGAACTCCCCGGCCCACGCGCGCAGCAGGACCGGCAGCGCGTCCTCGAACACGCCGCCCGCCGGCAGCGGCAGGTCGTCGCGGCCGTCGGCCTCGCCGTCGAAGTACGAGTGGAACAGGCCCGCCACGCGGCCGGCTCGCGGCGTGACGTGGTGGTAGACGTGGCCGCACCACTCCTGGCTGCTGAAGCTGACCTTGGCCGGCGCGAAGCCGGGCGCGACCCGCGCGAACACCGAGGTCATCAGCGAGTAGTCGTAGACGCCCGTGCGGAACTGGCGCACCGCGTTGAGCTTCAGCACCGGGAACACGTCCGAGTCCGGGTGCTTGCCGGGATCGGCCTTGACCCGGGTCGACTCCGTGAAGTCCTCGGTCACGTAGACGAGCACGGCCTGCCCGGTCCGCGTCGCGCCGTAGCGCGGCTGGACCAGGCGGTAGCCGTTCATCTCGGCCTGCCCGTCGCCCCAGTGCTTCCAGAAGTCCGGCGCCTGGGCCGCCGCGCCGGGCGCGGCAAGGCCGAAGGCGAGGAGGGCGACGAGGCGAGGGCGAACGTGCATCCGAACTCCTTTCGCAGCGGGCAGGTCTCGCACCGCGGCCGTGCGCGGCACCACTTCTGGCCGTGGCGCACGATCTGGGCATGGTACTCGTTGAAGAGCGGCGCCTCGCGCGGCAGCGCGGCGTGGAACAGCGCCTGGAGGTCGTCGTAGCCGGCGTCGGGCGCGGCCAGCCCGAGCCGGGCCAGCAGGCGGCGCGTCGAGGCGTCGATCACGAAGAACGGGTGGCCGGCGGCGTAGAGGGCGATGGCGTCCGCGGTCTCGGGGCCGATCCCCGGCACCCTCAGCAGCGCCGCCCGCAGCTCGTCGCCCGGCACGTCGCGCAGCCGCGTGGCGTCGCCCGCGTGCTCGCGCTGCAGCCAGTCGAGGAACGCGCGCACGCGCCGGGCCTTGACCCGGAACGTCCCGGCCGGTCGCACGTGGGCCTCGAGTTGCGCCGGGGAAAGGGCGCGCAGGGCGTGCGCGTCGTGGAGCACGCCGGCCGCCCGCAGGTGGTCGAGGGCGCGCGCCGCGCCCCGCCACGGCGCGTGCTGGACGAGGATCGCGCCGAGGGCGATCTCGAGCTCGCTCTCCCCGGGCCACCAGCCCGAGGGCCCCTGAACCGCGTGCAGGCGCCGATACAACTTCCGCAGGACCGTCCGCAGGGGCTGCGCGGGCATCGCCGCCCACTCTATCGGAGGAGCCGAGGATTGACAGCCGGGGGAGCGGGCCGGATAATCGGACACTGCGTAAATTGCGGTCAACACGAGGTTTGTAGCCTCAGCGGGGAACTTCGATGACTCTGCAGGAAGACCTGAAGGGCAAGGCCGTCGCGATCGTCAGCCAGCAGATGGCCAACTGGGTCGTCGAGATCCAGCGCCAGATCAGCGAGCACCAGGCGAACCTCGTGCGCAGCCTCGACGAGCTCAACGAGAGCGTCGCCCGCTACGACGAGAAGATCGACGAGGCCCAGATCGAGATGTCGATGGCCGAGGTCGCGGAGGCCCAGCCTCCGGCCGGCCCGGTCGGCCCTGCGATGGCCCAGGTGCGCGCCTCTGTCGGCGAGATCGAGAAGGGCGCGAACCTGTCCGAGGTGCTGACCCACCTGGTCAACGAGGTCGCCCGCTACGTCGACCGCGCCGCGATGTTCATCGTCAAGGGTCCCAACGCCATCGGCTGGTACGGCAAGGGCTTCGACAATCCCGAAGCCGTCAAGCAGGTCAGCCTCCCGCTCAACGCCGACACCGTGTTCCGCATCGTCGGCAACTCGCGCCACGCGCTGCGCGGCCACGTCTCGCACTCGCCCGGCACCGCCCAGGCGCTGGCCCGGCTGGGCGGCGCGCCGCAGGGCGTGCTGGCGGTGCCGCTGATCCTGCGCGACAAGCTGGCGGCCGTCCTCTACTGCGACACGATGCAGGAGGAGGTGCCCGAGGCCGAGTCTGCCGCGGTCGAGATGCTGGTGCTGTTCGCGGCCAAGAGCATCGACCTGCTCTCGCTGCTGCCGAAGGCGGCGCCGGGCGCTCCCGCAGCGGCGCGGACCACCGGCGCCGGCGCCGCGCCGGCCGGCGTCGCGGCCATGCGCGCCGAGGCCCAGGCCGCCACGGCGACCGCCC
>JAANMY010000303.1_pt1 | contig 71230 bp, 59 predicted proteins | sample 7279691 | NCBI WGS metagenome assembly JAANMY01 (sample SAMN14094543, study PRJNA606508) | bioreactor metagenome | isolation source: A lab-scale SPAN reactor treating ammonium-rich wastewater day 388 | place: Ireland: Galway | collected 2018-02-07 | reverse complement strand
GGGCAACCCGGGCGCCTCGGAGTTCATCGGCGTCTGGATCTCATGGACAGGAAGCGGCTATGAGATCGACCCGGGATATGAGAAGAAGGCGACGAGCATTGGCTGGCGCACGGCCGCGCGATACTGCAACTGGCTGCACAACGGGAAGGCCGGCGATCAGTGGGCGTTCGAGGACGGGGCCTACGACACCTCGACGTTCTTCACGAACCCCGACGGGACGATCACCGACCAGCCCGCGCACCACCCGGATGCGAAGTTCTGGATCCCCACGCACGATGAATGGGCGAAGGCGGCGCACTACGACCCCCACCGCTATGGCGAGGGGGAGGAGGGGTACTGGCTCTACCCCGACGGGGGGCAGGAGCCGCTGGCCTCGGGCTACCCGTGGGAGGGAGGCGAGACCGACGCCGGCATCGAGATCAAGCCGGGGTACCAGTACCTCGACGTGGGCTCGTATCCCCACGTGCAGAGCCCCTGGGGGCTGTTCGATCTCTCGGGGGGGAGGCTGGAGTGGTGCGAAAACGTGTCGAACGATGAGAAGCAACGCTTTGAAGAAGGCTCAATGACGTTCCTGCAAGGATGGGATTACTGGGATCGACTCGATGCATACTCTGCCGCCCCCCCGTGGGTGAGCACCAATGGACTGCGCATCGCTGGGTTGGTTCCGTCTCCCGGAGCGATCCTTTGCCCTATCGTGTTGCTGTCGCATTGGTCTACGCGAAGGAGATTGCCATGATCCGCCATGCCAGCCAGTGGATTGTCGCTGCTGTCGCCTGCCTCTTCTCCGCGCATGCGAGGGCGGACGTAACCGCCACTATCACGAGCGGGCAGGGGAGCACGCTCGTTGAGCAGCACGCCAGCGGCGAGTGGGAGGTCACGCTCACGAAGACCTCGTCGGCTGCTCCAACCAGTTATCTCGTCACCGGAGCCACGACCGACGTCATCCGCTTCGTCGTGGTGAACAACTCGAGCGCGAACACGGCAAGCGTCACCGTGCGGGGGCCAACCGCAAACGATGGCGTCGCCCAGGTCAAGGTCTTCACGAATGCCAGCAGCACGGGTCCGGTTCACGTGACAGCGATTCGTACGGTCGGAGCACTGGGTGGTTCTTCCTCCGGCGAACCCGCCATCAAAGCAGACAGTGTCGCGTTTGGTCGAATCGGAGGCGATGTCCTCCATGACGTGATCGTGGAAACGGGAAGTCTCGACAACTTTGTCGTCTCCGGCGACTTCCTCGCGGATCTCTCTGTCACCGGCGGCTCCATCATCTTGCTTGATGTCGCGGGCTCCATCGGCACCGGCTCTGGGCTCGTCTCCATCGACTGCATCGCCTCGGGCTCCGGCGGCACGATCGAGTTTATCAGAGCTGCGGAGATCCACGCGGACATCACCGCCGACCTCAACGTCCAGCACATCGAGACCACCACCGGCGTCTTCCGGGGCTCCCTCATCGCCGACGAGTTCTCGGGGGGATCCTCCGCGGGGCTCGACGTCGCCGGGGACCTCGACGCCGACGTCACCGTCGACTACGTCTTCCGCCCGATCGTCATCGCCGGCTCGATCCTCGACGGGGTGACGTTCACCGTCAACAACAACGTGAGCATCGACTCCAACGGCTCGATCCAGGTCCTCGACGACCTCGACGGCACGCTCATCGTCGGGGGCACGCTGGCGAGCAACCGCACGCTCTACATCGCCGACGCCGTGCGCGGCACGATCGACATCGGGACCCTCGCGGGCATCCTCGAGATCGACAACATCCTTTCGTCCAGCGGCCTGGTCGCGGTCCGGGGCTCGCTCTCGGGCGCGGTCACGATCGCCGACGACGGCCTCGCCGGCCAGGTCATCGTCAACGCCGGGAACCTCGGCACGCCCGGCGTGTGGAGCGGAACGGTCACCGTCGGTTCGATCGTCCTCGGGCCGGGGCAGTCGCCGCCGTACCAGTCGCCGCACTACGGCGTGCTCTCGTCAGCCCTCGGCGGCGGCGCGGTCGGGCTTGCGCCGTTCAACCTCCACCCGGCCGACTGCGACCCGCCGCACGGCGCGAGCCTCGGGTTCGACCCCACGACCACCGTCTACCTCCGCCACTAGGCCCGGTGTTCTGGGAGGCCCAATCCAACCCCGATCCTGTCCGCATCTTCTGACGCGAAGTCGAGACCGGACGTGGATCGAACTCCCCGCCGAGGACTTCATGGTCCTGCCCGGCGCCGATCCGCGTGACCTCGTGGTGATCGCCCTGACGGAGTTCGACTTCGTCGTCGGGTTCGACTACCGCACCATCCCCAGGGCCGGGGTCCTCAAGTGCGCGGAGGTCACGGGCAACCCCGACGTCGCCGGGTGGGAATACCTCCTCCAGGGCGATTGAGGGCGGCGCGTGGGGGACGCGGCATGACGGTCGATCCGCGGTCGGATCCGGGCCGTACACTTTCCTTGTGAGCGACCCGTCGCGCGGCGCCTCCCATGAGGCAGACGAGTTGCGCAGCAAGGGGATGGTGTGTTGAAGCGCGGGGGGCTGCCCGAACGCTTACGCGCCCGAGTCATCCGCCGGGCGTTGCTCGACGGGCTCGCCACGGCTGACGCGTGCGTCGGTGCCGCCGGTGAGCGGGGGCTTGGCGGGGCCGATGCGATCCATGGTTCGGCCGGGCTTGGTCTCGTCGTCGATCTCGTCCTCGATGCCCTTGATGCCCTTGCGGAACTCGACGATCCCCCGGCCGAGGCTGCGTCCGACCTCGGGCAGCCGACGCCCGAAGATCAGGAGGGCGATCCCGAGGATGATGAGGAGCTCCATCGTCCCGATGTTCTGGAAGAGCGCGAGCAGCGGGCTGGAGGTCGGCATGGGGGCTCCTTGTCGGGATTCAAGCGGCGCATCCGCGCCGAGTCAATGACTCCCCGCGGCGTCGACCACGTTGCGGAGGAGCATCGCCACCGTCATCGGGCCCACGCCCCCGGGCACGGGCGAGATCCAGCCCGCGACGCCCCGCACGCCTTCGAAGTCAACGTCCCCGACCGTCGCCCGCGTCCCGTCCTCGCGGGTCACCCGGTTCACCCCGACATCCACCACCACCGCCCCGGGCTTGACCATCTCGGGCCGGATGAGCCCCGGCACGCCCGCCGCGGCGACGAGCACGTCCGCCGAGCGCGTCAGGTCATCGAGCCCGGTGGTCCACTTGTTGCACGAGATGACCGTCGCGTCGTGCCGCATGAGCAAGACGGCGATGGGCTTGCCGACGACGTTGCTCGCACCGACGACCACGGCCCGCTTCCCGCGGAGCACGAGCCCGGTGGACTCGACCATCCGAAGGACGGCCAGGGCGGTGCAGGGGACGAGCGACGAGTGGTCGTAGACGATGTTCCCGATGTTGGCCGGGTTCACGCCCTCGACATCCTTCTCCGGCGCGATGAGGCGCTGGACGCGGAAGGGATCGATTCCCTCGGGCAGGGGCACGTGGACCATGATCGCGCGCACGCCCGGGTCGCTGGAGAGCAGGAGGACTCTTCCGGCAACCTCGTCGTACCCCGCAGCGCCGGGGAGTTCGTGGAGGCGGTACTCGATTCCAAGGTCGGCGCAGGTCCGGGCCTGGTTCCGTGCATAGAGCCTTGCCCCGCCGTCGCCCGTATCGCAGAGCACGGCGTCGAGGCGGACGGGCCTGCCTGCGGAGCCTGAACGCAGTGCCTCGCGGGCGACATCTTCCCTGTGGGCGCTCGCGAGGGCTTTGCCGTCGATGATCCTTGCGGGCATCCGCACCTCGGGAGGGAAGGATGGGGCGCCGTGGGGCGGCGGCCCGGGGAAGGATGGAAGTGGCGAGGGAGGGGCTCGAACCCTCGACCTTGGGGTTATGAATCCCACGCTCTAGCCAGCTGAGCTACCTCGCCAACGGCCAAGATGGTATGCCCGCAAGGGGCTGTGAGGGATGCCCCCGGAGGGCACTGGCGATGCCGTAGACTTGCCCGAGGAGCCCCGCGTGGACGAATCGACGCTGTTGCGCGACATCTTCCGTGCATGGGCGGGGCGGTCGTCGCCGAAGCATGTCGAGACTGGCCCTGGCGATGACGCATGCGTCCTCCGACTCGAATCGGGGGGGGTTCTGCTCGCGACGGTTGACCAGGCGATCGCCGGTCGGCACTTCCAGCCTGATACACCCATGGACCTTGTCGGTCGGAAGGCCGTCGCACGTTCGGCCTCGGACCTCGCCGCGATGGGTGTCGGGCTGGAATGGGGTGCAACGCTGGCGACCGCGGCATTCCCGGCCGGTTTCCCGCAGGGGCTGGCCGAAGGGCTTGCCCGCGGGCTCCGTGCCGCGGCGGAGGAGTTCGGTCTCCCGCTCGTCGGCGGGGACATCGCGTCCTTTGCGTCGGAGGGGACGCCCCTGACGCTCACCGTGACGGCGCTCGGCTTCTCTCGCGAGCGGCCCGTTCTCCGCTCGGGGGCGTCGGTCGGCGATGAGGTGTGGGTGACCGGCCGCCTCGGCGGGGCGTGGGCCGGAGAGAGGCACCTGCGATTCACGCCGAGGCTTCCTGAGGCGTCGGCCCTCCGTGCCCTGCTTGGCGATCGGTTGCACGCGATGATGGATGTATCCGACGGGCTCGGGGTCGACCTGGGCCGCCTCGCCTCGGCATCCGGAGTTCGGATCGAGGTCGAGTCGGGGCTCCTGCCGGTGAGCGAAGGTTGTGACTGGCGAGCGGCGGTGGGGGATGGAGAGGACTACGAACTGGCGTTCGTGGCGGCTCCGGGTTCGGCGCTCCCTGCTGTGCTCCCCGGCGGCGTTCTGCTCACGCGCATCGGGCGTGCGGTTTCAGGAGAGGGCTGCCACGTGCGGACGAACGCGGGGGTGTGGGAGGATGTCACGGAGCGCGGATGGGTGCATGGATAGGCCGCGTGGGGGACGCACCGCCCGCGTCGCGCTAGGCTTGGACGGAGGTTCGCCCGCATGGACATCGAGACCCGGATCGCACAGTTCGAGAACATGGTCCAGTCGGACCCTCTCAACGACATGGCGCACTTCTCGCTCGGGGGCGCGTACAACCAGGCCGCGCGGTTTAAGGAAGCCGCGGCGAGTTTCCTGAGGTGCATCGAACTCAACCCGTCGTTCTCGAAGGCGTACCAGCTCGCCGGGGCGGCGCTGATGGGCGACCAGCGCGTCGACGAGGCGGCGGAAGTCCTGACTCAAGGGCACCAGGTGGCGGCGGAGCGCGGGGACCTGATGCCGCGGAAGGCGATGGCGGATCTGCTCAAGCAACTCGGCAGGCCGGTGCCGGAGGGCGCCACCGCGGCGGCGGAGGTGCCGGCAGGGACATTCATCTGCCGGTCGTCGGGCCGGCCTGGGACCAAGATGACGCGTCCCCCGTTCCGCGGGCCGGTGGGGGAGTGGATCGCATCGAACATTTCGAAGGAGACGTTCGAGCAGTGGATCGGGCAGGGCACAAAGGTGATCAACGAGTTGCGGCTGGACCTCTCCCGCGATCAGGACGCGGAGGTCTACGACCAGCACATGCGTGAGTTCCTGGGGATCGACGAGGACCTGCACCGGTCGCTGCTCGCGGGACGTGGCTGAGCGCGAAGCAGCGAGAGCCCCCGGGAGCGAGCCGCTACTCGAACATCCTGATCTGCTCGCGTTCGAGGACATCCTGGGTGAGTGGGTGTTCGACGTCGATGCGGTAATCGCCCGAGTAGCACGCGGTGCAGTAGTGTTCGGCGTCGTGCATCGCGCACGAGAGCATGCCCTCGAGCGAGAGGTAGTGGAGCGAGTCGACGCCGAGGAAGCGGCGGACCTCCTCGACGCTGCGCCCGTGGGCGATGAGCTGGTCGCGCGTGGCGAAGTCCACCCCGAAGTAGCACGGATGCCGGATAGCCGGGCAACTGATGCGGAGGTGGATCTCCCTCGCGCCGGCGGCCCGGATCTGGTCCATCTTCGCGCGGGTCGTGGTGCCGCGAACGATGGAGTCGTCCACGACCACGACGCGTTTTCCGGCGACGATCTCGGCGATGACGTTGAGTTTGAGGCGCACCGCGGCGACGCGTTCGCCGTGCGTGGGCTTGATGAACGTCCGCCCGACGTAGCGGTTGGGGACGATCCCTTCGCGATAGGCGAGCCCGCTCTCGCGGGCGTACCCGCTCGCGGCCGATCGCCCCGAGTCGGGCATGGGCATGACGAAGTCGGCGTCGACGGGGGCTTCCCTGGCCAGGCGGGCCCCCAGGGCCTCGCGGACCATCTGCACGTTCTGCCCGAAGACGGTGCTGGCGGGGTTGGCGAAGTAGACGTGCTCGAAGATGCAATACGCCGGGCGTTCCGCCTGCTCGGCGAACTCACGCGAGGCCACCCCCGCGTCCGAGAGCGTGACGATCTCGCCCGGGGTCACCTCACGCTCGAACTCCGCCCCGATCACGTCGAGCGCGACCGTCTCGCTCGCCACCACCGGGCTCCCGTCGCCCAGGCGTCCGATGACCAGGGGCCTCCATCCCCACGGGTCGCGGGCGGCCTCGATCCGGTCCGGGAAGAGGAAGACGACGCTGAACGCGCCCTGCAGACGGCGAAGCGACGCCGCGAGGGGGTCCACGGTGCGCTGTTGCTCCGGGGCGGCGAAGAGGTGGACCATGACCTCCGTGTCGCTGGTCGTGTGGAAGAGGTGCCCCTGCTCCCCGAAGTGACGCCGGAGGGCCTCGCCGTTGACGAGGTTCCCGTTGTGCGCGACCGCGATCTGCCCCCGGGCATAGCGCTCCACGAGCGGCTGCGCATTGCAGGCAAGGGACCCGCCGGCGGTCGAATACCTCGTATGCCCGATCGAGCCGCGCGCCGGGCGTGAGGCAAGGTCCATCAGCGTCCGGCGGTCGAAGACCTCCGGGACGAGCCCCATGCCCGTCACGCCGTGGAGTTCGCTCCCATCGCTCAGGGCGAGGCCGGCGGACTCCTGTCCGCGGTGCTGCTGGGCGTAGAGCCCGAGGTAGGTAAGGTGGGCGGAGTCGGCCCTCCCCCAGACCCCGAAGACCCCGCACTTTTCCTTTTTCTCGTAGCCGCGGAGCACGGGGAGAGGGATGGTCACGGAGAGAGTCTAGGGGCGTGCGCTTGACCTCGCCCCTCGACCGCGCTGTAATCGCTCTCCCAACGACCGGATCGCACCCGCCGGACCGCAGCCGCGGCCAACCGGCACGGATCGCCGAGCCGACCTCGGCACCCGGGGCAGGACCCCGAGGAACGGAAAGGAACGTATGGCCCGATATACCGGACCCAAGGTCAGGCTCTCGCGGAGGGTCGGCGTCCCGATCGTCGACCTTCCCAAGCACACCTCCAATGACCGCCTCCGCCAGCCCCCCGGGATGCACGGGTTCCGCGGGCGTCGCCTGCGGGATTACGGCGTTCGTCTGAACGAGAAGCAGAAGGTCCGTTACCACTACTCGGTGCTCGAGAAGCAGTTCCGGCGGTATATCGAACTGGCGACCAAGGGCACGGGGAACACGGGCCAGCAACTCCTCCAGTTGCTCGAGCAGCGCCTGGACAACGCCGTCCGGCGCGCGGGGCTGGCACGGACCATCTGGGGCGCCCGCCAGCTTGTCGCCCACGGGCACGTCTTCGTCAACGGTCGCAAGACCGACCGCCCAAGTTTCGAGGTGAGCCCCGGGGACGTGATCACGATCCGCCCGAAGGTCCACAAACTCGTGAAGGAGAACATGGAGTCCCTCGCGGGGCACGAGGTTCCCGGGTGGCTGGACCTGAACCCGTCGGAACTCACGCTCCGCGTGCTGGCCAAGCCCGCGCCGGACCAGATCCCCTTCGACGTGAACCCCAACCTCATCATCGAGTTCTACCGCTAGCGCGGGCGGAGCTCCATGCTCAAGTTCCTCCGTAAATACAACAAGTGGATCCTGGTGATCGGCGGCGGATTCCTCATGGTCTCCTTCCTCCTTCCCCAGGCCATCCAGCAGTGCGCGGCCGATCCCTCCAAGTCTGCCGCCGCCTTCGTCTCCGGGCACAAGGTCATCCTCCGTGACTACTCGCGGGCGGCGTCGGAACTCGCGCTCATCGAGCGCTTCCTGGGTGTTCCGGTCGCGTTCGTGACCGACGACGAGCCGAAGCAGGCCGCGCACTGGCTCATGCTCAAGCACGAGGCCCGCGCGGGGGGCTTCCTTTCCGAGGGGATCGACGATCTCGCGATCCTCGAGGCCCGCCAGAGACAGATCGCCCAGTCGCTCATGGATGGTTATCAGCGGGCGAAGCAGCAGCACGATTTCGCGGACCTCATCGGGGGGATGACCCCCGAACTTCGCAACGCGATCCGCGAGGTTCCCGGGCTCGAGTCCGATGCCGCGTTCGCGAAACTCGCCCTCGACCCCCAGGCCTTTGCGCTCTGGGCGTCAGAGACGGCCAACACCCTCGCCCCCGCGCTCGTCGAGAATCAGATCTTCGCCCTGGCCACCGCGCTCAAGGTTCGACCGGACGATATCCACGCGGCCCTCTCGTCCTTCGCCGGCGTAGAGAGAATGTTCAACTCGTATCTCACGGCGGCGCGCTTCTCGGATCGTCAGGCGATTGCCGCCGCACGCCGCCAGCAGGATGCGGTGATTGCGGACTTCGTGCTGCTCCGGGGCGGGCTGGGAAGGCTCACGTATCCGGAGGTCACGGACGCCGAGATCGAGGCCCACGTCGAGGCCTTCAAGGACCTCGAACCCGGCTCGGGCGAGCAGGGGTTCGGATACCGGCGTCCCGCGCGCGTCAAAGTCGAGTACCTCAAGATTGATCGGGCCGCGATCGAGGCGCTGATCGTCGTCGATCCCGTCGAGGCCAACGTTCGCTATCGGCGCGATCGGGCCCTCTACACGGGCACGTTCGCCCAGGAACGCGCCAGGATCGAGAGCGAACTCAAGCAGGAGCGCGTCGCCCAGGTGCTCGACCGCATCCAGCAGATCATCCGCACGGAAGTGCTGGCTCAGACGGCACGGCTCGCGCCAGACGGAAAGTTCAAGCGGCTCCCTCCTGACTGGGCCTCGATGCGCCCACGCATGGAAGCCATCGCCCAGGCCGTGCAGGCGCAGATCCTTCAGGCCGAAGGCCTGACGCTGCCCTTCCCGACCGTGCGGGTGATGAACGCCCGCTGGCTGACGGCGGAGGACCTCGCCGGGCTCGAAGGCATCGGGTCGGCGACGCTGGGGCTCGCCAATCGCACGATCTCCTTCCCCGAACTGGTCATGCAGACCCGAGAACTCGAAGGGGCCGGACCGACGCCGCTGCAGGTGGGGATTCCTAGCGTTGAACAGCCGCTCATGGACTTCGCGAGGAACAGGTACTACTTCACCGTTCTCGACTCGCGCCTCCCCTCGCCGCCCGAGTCCGTCGACGAGGTACGCGAGATAGCCCGGCTCGATCTCCAACGGCTGAAGGTCTATCAGTCGCTGACGCCGCGGGTCGAGGAGATCCGCTCGATGGCCATCGCCCAGGGGCTCTCCGGGGTTGCCCATGCCTTCAGTGAGCCTTGGGTGTCCGGCTTCCCACCCTTGACACCCCCACCTTCGCCCGAGAACCAGCCCTCGGTCAGCGTCGGTGCGACGGTCTGGCGCGAGGCTGCATCCGAACCCGCTCTCAACATCGACGAACTTCGACGCCACTTCTTCGAGACCGCCCGGGCCTATCCCACCCCCGAGGCGCTCGGTGCCGCTCCTCGCGAGTCGAAGATCCTCGTCGTTGCCAACCCGAAGGAACTCGGGGTGGTCGTCGCGGAGATGACCGCGGTTCGCCCGCTCACGATCAATGCCTACCGCCAGAACGAGGCGATGATCGTCCAGAACGCCGTCTTTACGGAACTCCGTGGCGAGGCTCCTGACCTCCGCGCCGCCCTGGAGCCTTTCTCCTACGACACGATGGCCCGTCGGCTCTCGCTCCGGATCGTCGGTGAGAAGGAAGATCCGGCCGAGGGCTCGTAAAGCCGACGCCCGGCCCGGTGCTCAACGCCGATGTCTCTCCCGTTCATGGCCCGGTTCTCGCGGGGGGGTGCCGTCTGTGATCACCTGCCGTGGAAAAGAGCCACCTCCGGGATTTGAACCCGGGACCTATGCTTTACGAAAGCATCGCTCTACCGCTGAGCTAAGGTGGCTTGCAACAGGGCCTGTGAGGACCCCTCGGCGAGCGGAAGTATGGGCACCCCGAGCCTCGTTGTCCACCCTCACCCCTCGGCGGGAGGCTCAACCCGCGTGGCCGTCACTCCCATCGCCCTTAACTGCTCGACCTGACCGGCCTCGGCCCGGACCCGCAGGGTCGTCCGATCACCCGAATAGTCCCGTGAGAGCACGCTCAGCGAGTTCTCGATCAGCGCCAGCGTCCTTCCATCGCCCGAGGGCAACTCAAGATCGACCAGCAGCGACCCCGCCCGGACGGCCTCGCGGACTCGATCGGTCAGTTCCCGGATGCCCGGGTCGGACTCGGGGCGGATCGCACAGATCGCGATGGCGTCGGGGTGGCGGGCCCGCCACGAGAGCAGTTCGCGGTTATCGCCCAGGCGGTCGGTCTTGTTCAGGAGAAGGAGCCTCGGGGGCTCGTGCCACGTCCGTCCCGCGTGTGCCTCATCCTCGCGGACATCGGCGAAGAGATCGTCGAGGGTCTGGTGGACGGTATCGAGGTGGAGGTCCGCCGCGGGGTCGGTGACATCCAGAACGATGAGCAGGAGGTCGGCATGGGTGGCCTCCTCGAGCGTTGCGCGGAACGACGCGATGAGGTTGTGCGGGAGGTCGCGCACAAAGCCCACGGTGTCCGACAGGAGCGTGCGAACACCCTCGCCCAGGTCCCACTCCCGGGTCCTCGTCATGAGCGTCGCGAAGACGCGGTCGTCGGCATAGGCCCCGCCCGAGGTGAGCGCGTTGAAGAGCGTGCTCTTGCCGGCGTTGGTGTAGCCCACGATCCCCACGGTGTGGCTCCGCCGCGTGCGCTCGCGGACCTCGCGCCGCTTGCGTTCCTGGATGCGGCGCAACTCGCGCTTGAGCTCGAGTTTTCGGTTCTGCACGAGCCTGCGGTCGATCTCCAACTGCTGCTCGCCCGGCCCTCGTGTGCCGATGCCGGCGATCCCGCCCGACCCGACGATGCGTTCCAGGTGCGACCACATCGCGCGGAGCCGGGGGTAGGTGTACTCGAGCTGGGCGAGTTCCACCTGCAGTTTCGCCTCGTGAGTGGTCGCGCGCGAAGCGAAGATGTCGAGGATCAGTTCGGACCGGTCGAGCACCTTGCGCTTCGTCCGCTCCTCGATGTTCCCGATCTGGCTGGGCGAGAGGCCGTGGTCGAAGATGATCGTCGAGGCGTCCAGCGCCTCGCACAGGCGAGCGAGTTCATCGGCCTTTCCAGAGCCCATGAACATCGCCGGCTCGGGCCGCTCCCTCGCCTGGGTCAGTTCGCCCACGACGACGGCGCCGGCCTGCTCGGCGAGCGACCGCAGTTCCCCGAACGGGTCGGCACGGTCGTACACCGAGTCGGGCAGGCGCACGGCGGCAAGCACCGTGCGTTCGGACTGCACGCGGATTCCCTGGCGTTCGGTCGGCTCGGGCATGCCGGGACTGTAGGACCGGGCGCTACGATTCCCGCGGGAAACCCAACGGAGGACGGCATGCGCGACAAGCAGTCATGGAGGAGCCTCGCCCTCGTCGGCATCCTCGGGATCGCCGTGGCGGGATCCACCCTCGCGATCGCGAGGAAATCGGACTACGCCTTCTTCGATCCCCTGATCGACATCCGGGCCGTCATCCTCCAGCGATACGTCGATCCCGTCGACGAGCCCGCCCTCCAGCGCGGTGCGATCTCCGGGTTGCTCGAATCGCTGGGCGATGAGTACACCCTGTTCGTGCCCCCGGCCTCGGAAGACGAGTTCCGCAAGGAGATGCTCGGGGAGTTCGTCGGGATCGGCGCCCTGATCGCCGTGCGCGAGGGCGCCCTCATCGTCGTCACACCGCTGGACGATTCCCCGGCCTATCGGGGGGGGATCCTTGCCGACGACCGGATCGTCCAGATCGACGGGACCCCGACGATGGGGCTGAGTTCGGCCAGGGCCGCGGAACTCCTCTCGGGCCGCCCCGGCACGAAGGTGACGCTGACACTCGACCGGGCGGGTGAGAGCCTGACAAGGGAGATCGTCCGTGAGCGCATCACGACACGGACGGTCAAGGGCTTCGAGCGTGACGCCGCCCACGACGGGCAGTGGCGGTACATGATCGACCCCGATCGGGGCATCGCCTACCTGCGCCTGACGCAGTTCACGCCGACCTCGTCGGCGGAAGTCGTGGCCGCGCTGGACGCGTTGGGCGCGCGACGCGGCGATCTCAACGGCCTCATCCTCGACCTGCGATGGAACCCCGGCGGAGTCCTCCAGGAAGCGCAGGCGATCGCGGACCTCTTCCTTGAGGAGGGCGTGATCCTCTCGACGCGCGGACGGGCCGTGCCCGAGCAGTTCATCCGCGCACGCCGCGAGGGCACCCTCCCGGACTTCCCGGTCGTGCTGCTCGTCGATGGGCACTCGGCGTCGGCGAGCGAGGTCCTCGCCGGGGCGCTGACCGAGAACGGTCGAGCCATCGCGCTGGGCGAGCGAACGTTCGGCAAGGGCGTGGTGCAGGGCGTGCACACCCTTCCTCGCGGGCGTGGGCACCTCAAGATCACGGAGCAGCGGTATTACCTCCCGTCCGGACGCAGCCTCCATCGCGAGGACGATTCGGACGTGTGGGGTGTCGATCCCTCCCCCGGCTTCTTCGTCTCGCTGACGGAGGCGCAGCAGGCCGAACTCCGTCGCGCCCGGCAACTCGCTGATGTCATTCGTGCCGAGGGCGAGGCGAGCCCGCCGCCAGCCGCGTGGAACGATCCGGACTGGATCGAGGGGACGCTGCACGACCCGCAACTCGCCGGGGCGATCCGTGCGATGCGCGCAAGGCTCGAGTCCGGCGCGTGGACGCCTCTGTTCCCGGAGGCGACGGAGACCGCGCCGCTGAGCGAACGAGGCGAGCGCTCCGCTCTCCGTCTTCAGCGCGAGCGACTGGCGAGAGAAGCCCAGCGAATCGAGCGAAGGCTCGACGCCCTCGAGCGGGGTGGGCCGCCGGAGAACGAGGCCTTCGACCTCTGGGGCGATGATGTCATGGTCTCCGGCGGGCAGGTCGTGGTCTTCGACGCCGACGGGAACGAGGTCGCCACACTGGAGATCGTGGGCGAAAATCTCGAGCGCTGGCTCATGGATGCGGGCGTGCGAAAGATCGACCCGCCATGATCGTGCTGGGCCTGGAATCCTCATGCGATGAGACGGCCGCCGCGGTCGTCGAGGGAGGGCGCAGGGTCCGATCCAGCGTGGTGGCCTCGCAGCACGAACTCCACCGGGCGTTCTCGGGCGTGGTTCCCGAACTCGCCAGCCGGGCGCACGTCGAGAGGCTTGTCCCAGTCGTCCAGACGGCGCTCGATCGCGCGGGCCTCACCCTTCGGGAGACCGAGGCCGTGGCCGTGGGACACCGTCCGGGTCTGATCGGGTCCCTCCTTGTCGGCGTCGCGGGGGCAAAGGCGCTCGCGTGGTCGCTGGGCGTGCCGATCATCGGCGTCGACCACATCCTCGCGCACCTCCACGCGGGCCTGCTGGGGCGTCCGGTCGATCACCAGGTCCATCCCGCCCTCGGGCTCGTGATCAGCGGCGGGCACACGGCGACCTTCCTGTGCCGATCCTCGGTAGACGCGCATCGATTGGGCACAACGATCGACGATGCCGCCGGGGAGGCCTTCGACAAGGCCGCCGCCATCCTCGGGCTCCCCTATCCCGGCGGGCCGAGTGTGGATCGGCTCGCGAGCGCGCCCGGCGCGGACGACCGTGCCCACGATCTTCCGGTCAGCCGGCTCGAACGCGAGTCGCTGGACTTCTCGTTCTCCGGACTCAAGACCGCCCTGCTCTACGCCGCCCGTGGCGTCCCGACTCGAGAGGGGGCCTTCCCTCGCGACTCGGCGGCGCTCTCGCCCGAGGCGAGGCGGGACCTGGCGGCGAGTTTCCAGCGCGCGGTCTGCCGGGCCGTCGTGCTCAAACTCGAACGTGCGCTCGCCCGCGTGCGGGCTGAGGCCGGCGGCTGCCGGTCTCTGATCGCGGGTGGTGGGGTGACGTCGAACTCGCGGCTTCGAGCGGAACTCGCGGACCTCGCCCGGCGGGAAGGGCTGGCCCTCATCCTCCCGCCGCCGGATCTCTGCGTCGACAACGCTGCCATGATCGCCGGGCTGGGGCATGACCTCCTCGCCTCCGGCCAAAGGAGCGGGCTCGATCTCCAGGCGAGCCCGTCAAGCCCATGCTGAACGTGTCCATGCTGTCTACGGCCCTTGCCATCTCGCTCACGCTCGGGCCCGAGCCCGCCGACGACCCCCTCGCCGCCTATGCCCCACGCGAGATCGCCGGGTTCACGGTCCTCGTCCATCCCGCGGCGGACGAGGACCCACGGCTTGCGCGACGCGTGATCGCGGCGCTCACCTTCGACCTCGAACTCATCGTGGCCCGGGTCCCCGAGGCGTCGCTCGATACACTGCGCCGCACCTCGATCGTGGTGACCCCTCGCACGCGGGCTCGCGAAGGCCTCTCGGGGCGCGGGATGTGCTTCCACGCTTCCGCCGGATGGCTGACGGCCAATGGCTACGACGCGGCGCGCGAAGGGACGGTCGAGATCCTGAACATGGGTGATTTCCTCGAGTGGCGGGCCGAGCAGCCCATGATGACCCTGCACGAACTCGCCCATGCGATGCACTGGCGCACCGGGTTCGACCGCGAGGACATCCGGCTCGCGTTCGAGGCGGCTCGCGACGCCGGCCGCTACGAAGCGGTCGCCCATGCGCTCGCCGGCGAGGGTGAGCTGAGGCGGGCGTACGCGATGGTCAACGACAAGGAATACTTCGCCGAACTCTCCGAGGCGATCTTCGGGCGAAACGATTTCTTCCCCTTCACCGCCGACGACCTGCGCGCCCACGACCCGGATGGCTACGCCGTCGTCGCCCGAGTCTGGGGCTTGTCGCTTTGAGCCCGCGCGACTCGCTTCCCTTGCGCCCGCGACATCCGGCCTCGCTCAACGAGGAGGAGCTCCTCCGCGAGTGCAGAAAGGGACGGTCCCGGTCCAGCGGTCCGGGCGGCCAGCACCGTAACAAGGTCGAGACCAAGGTCACGCTCACCCACACGCCCACCGGAGTGGAGGCGTGCGCCGGCGAGCGCCGCAGCGTGCGTGAGAACATGCCCGTCGCGTTGCGCCGCCTCCGCCTTGCCCTCGCCTCGGAGATCCGCCTCAGCGTGCCCATCGGCGAGGCGAGGTCCGAACTCTGGCTCCGTCGCACGCCCCGGGGCAGGATCGTCTGTGCGCTCGACCACTGGGACTTTCCGTCCATGCTCGCCGAGGCGTTGGACATGATCGAAGCGTGTGGGCTCGACCCCAGGAAGGCCGCCCTCCGGTTGGGGGTGACGCCCACGCAACTCATCCGCCTGGTGAGAGAGCATCCGCCCGCGTTCGAGTCCTGGAACGCGAGACGGCTCGAAGCGGGCGAGCACGCCCTGCACTGATGGTGCGGCGCTAGTTCGTGACCTTGGCGAGGGACGAGCGCTTCTCCTCGGCCGTCCTTGCCGTCCACTTGCTCTTGCACCCGGCGCAGCAGAAGCCGACACGCTGGCCTTCCCACTCCGTGGTCACGCTCTCGTTGACCCTCGAGTTCGGATTGACCGGGCAGTTGGCGTTGACCACGCCCATGCTCCCGGAGTCCTTCGGCGTCGAGGCGCAACCGCTCAGCGTGCACGCCCCCACGATGACTCCCGCAATCCCTCCAGCCAGCGCAAACAGGCACTTCGTCCTCATGTCTGGTCCTTTCCGATCCCACCCCGGGCCCGAGGGCCGCGAGGCGCAAGGTGTGAGTGGTCCCCGACGCTCGATTCAAGGCGACTCTTCGAGCGTGAACGCCAGGTCGATGTCCTTGATCTTCTGCCCTTCGTAACGGATCTCGACCCTGGAACTCGGCTCGCCGTTGACGATCCAGCGGAAGATGCGCCTTCCCTTCCCGGGGATTCCCTCCGAGACGACGAGGCGGCCGGGCTCGCGCCGAACGGGGTCCATCCGCTCATCCGTCCACGCGTTGAGGCGCCCCGCGGTCACGACCGTACCCCCCTCGACCCGGCACGTCAGCAGGTCGGGCGAACCGATCCGCTTCTGCCGCGCGACGGCCGTCCGCGTTGGGATGGCCTTGTCGTTCTCGATCTCAAGCGTAAGGCTCCACAGCCGGTCGCCGATCCGGTCGATCTCCAGCCGATCGAACCGCACCTTGGGCATCTGGTCCGCGTGGAACATGGTGAACGCGAAGTTCCGGTGGCACTCCTCCTCGAGCAGGAACGGAGGCGTCACCCTCGCGGACCACTTGTTCGGCCCTCCGACAAGCACCTTCCCGTATCTCGGGTGGTCGAACTCGGTGTAGTCCTTGAACGTCTCCCCGAAGACCATGTGGTCACGCCAGACCCACTCGCCGTCCGCGGGGCCTGCCCCGTCGCGCTGATAAAACTTCGCGTCCGTCCACAGTTCGTTCGTGAAACTGATGATGCCCAGCGTCTCGGCAACCCAGTTCACGAACCCGCCGTGAACAATGTACAGATCAGAATGGATGACCATCTTGCGGTAATAGGGAAGCAGTTTCTCCCCCATGTCCTGGATCACGTTGTACACCGCGACATCCGCGCCCGGATACCAACTCTCCCTCGTCGGCGTCCCGGGGCCGCGGAGGATCATGCCCCCCGCGTTGTGATAAGACTGTGCCGCCGCGATGTTCGGCTGCGAGAGGATGAAGAGCCCGACAGGTCGCGTCTCGGGCGACGAGAGCGGATAGACCCCCGCGAAGCCCTGGACGTAGTCCGGCTGCCACCCGCCGGGCCAGTCCCGGTTCATGTCGTCCCCCCCGGGCCCATCCTCGTTGATCCGACCGTCCCCGTCGTTGTCGATGCCCTCGGAGCCCAGGGGCGTCCAGTCTCCCTTCTGCCCCGGGGGCGCCAGCTCGAAGATCCTCGGGTCGTAGCGATTCCGCACGTAGCGCCCCTCCGGGTCGGGCAGCCACATCCGCGTGATGCTCCCGTCGCCGTCGAGGTCATCGGGCGGGTCCTCGTCGAAGAGCCCGTCCCGGTCGTTGTCGACGGGCTTCATCGAGTGCCGCGAGGAGTTCGGGTCGTTGGGGGCCTCGAACCAGTTCGCCCGCCCATCCGGATTGACGGAGATGAGCAGATAGAACACGTTCTCGTCGACGATCCTCGTCAGCGCAGGGTTCTTCCCGTGGGCCTTGGTCAGCGACCAGAGCGTGTAGAGAACGACCTCCGCCGCCTGGATCTCGTTCCCGTGCACGTTCCCATCGATCCACATCGCGGGCTTGGACGAGTGCTCGCCGGTCTTCGGGTTGTTGACGATGGCGAGCCACATCTCCCGCCCCTGGCGGGAGTGCCCGAGCATCTTCACCGTCACGAGATCCGGATAGGCCTTCGCGATCGCGTGAAGATGGGCGTTGAGTTCGTCGTGCGAATAGTACCGGTTGAAGGCAATGTCCACCTTCCCGACGATCTGCTGCTGGGCGATCGCACCCGTGGGGGCCAGCATCGCCGCGCCGAGGGCAAGCGTTCGAACAAGGGTGCGGCTCATCGGTTGGCCTCCGCGTCGAGCGTCACAGGAACGGTCCACGTGCCGAACTCCGCGCTGCGCACACGAATCGTCAGCGACGAGCCGCGCTCGCCCGTCACCGTCCACTGGGCCTCGAACGCCCCCCCGCTCCCTGCCAGCGACTGCTGGGTCTGTCTCGGGGAGCCGGCCAGGAGGCGCTCGGGGGGGGCCTCCAGAGTCACCAGCAGCGGATGGAGGCGGCGGGTCTTGATCCCGATCGCGGGTCGCGTCGGAAGCAGCCCGTCGTTGGCGAAGCGGATGGTCACCCGCCACACGCCGCTCGAAAGGTCCTCAACCCCCACCCCGTCCACCCGGGGCATCGGGAGCCGTTCGATCAGCGCGGCAACGAACCTCGTCTGGGCATCGATGATCGTCGGGAGTTCAGACTCCTTCGCGTTGAGTTTCACGCCGGGGACAAACCCGCCGATCTCAACCAGGCCGAGATCGGGGTGATCGAACGGCGCCCAGTCGACAAACCCTTCGCCGTCGAGGTGTGTCTTGATGTACTCGAGCCACTTCGCATCGTCGCCCGTCGCGCCCCCAGCCTGGGCGTCACCCCCCGGGGGGCGAGCCGCGCCGCCTGGCGGACCACCCGGCCCTCCGCGCCCGCGTCGGCCTCCACCGCCTGGGGGCGGCGCCTCGGGCTGGCCATTGGCCGAGAGAACACCCGGCTCCGCGGCACGAACAGGCTCCGACGGAAACACGCCCGGAGGCGCCCCCGCGGCCATCGCCATCTGCCGCACCCGGGCCTGAATGTCCGACGGAAGTTGGGCAAACTCGCTCATCATCCGCGCTCGCGTCGCCTCGTCGCCGGAGATGAACGCCGCCATCCGCGAGCGGACCTCCGCCTGGAGTTGCTCGTCGGAAAGCCCGGGCGAACCGGGCTCCGCCCCCTCGTGCGTGGCCTCGGGCGGCGGTGCGGGCTCGTCCTTCTTCTCCTCAGGACGCATCTGGTCCGGTCGGGCCCAGCCGGGCGTCGAGAACGTGAAGACCCCGAAGTGGGCGTACGACCAGGTGTGGAACGCCCCCGCGCTGTCGGGCCTGGCGGCCTCGTTGATCCGGGTGATCTCCTTGTAAAGCCTCGACATCTCCTCGTAGAACTTCTTGTCGGGCTCCTCGATCCCCAGCGGAACCTGACCCGTCGAGTCCATCTGCCCGGAGACGGGCACGTTGACCAGCGTGTCGTGCTCGCCGAGCACGAACACCGCCACGATGTTGTTCCGTGCGAGCATCCAGTCCACGAGCGCTCGGGTCTCGGGCTCGCACAACTGGAAGGGCCCCGCGCCGTCCTCGAGTTCGGGCCAGCGTGCCGGGAAGTTGCGGTCGAACACCACCCCGCCGGGCCCATCTTCGGCGATCTGCCCGTCCCCGTCGAGGTCGCGTCCCTCGACCAGCAGTGCATACTCCGCCTTCTCGCCCTTGATCGGATCGGGCTCGCGAAGGATGCGAGGGTCCTTCGGGTCGGCGATGAGCGTCGCGCGAAGGTCCGACCCGGGAGGCGGATTCTTCACACGCATCATCGTGATCATCCCGTCGCCGTTGAGGTCCACGGGCCCGTCTTCGTCGATCCGCCCATCGTGATCGTCGTCCGTTGGACGCCCGGACTTTGGCCACAGCATCTTCACCGCCGTGGCCTCGTGCCACGCCGCGCTGTCCGGGTTCAGCAGCGGCACGACGTAGACCGTGTATCGATCGAGCAGCCCGGCGTGCTCCGCCCGGAGCCTCGCGGCGATCCCCTCCGCGGTGCGCGTGCCGGTCGTGAACTGCCCGTTGATCCCGGACACGATGAGGAGGGCGGGTCGGTCGTCCGCCCCCCTGCCATCCTCGCCCGCGGGTGCGGCGAGGGTGAGCAGGCGGATGTCCCGCCCCTGCGTGCTCTTTCCGATCGACGTGATGGCCTGGGCGTACGCTACCTGCGCCCCCGCAAGGGCGACGAGACCGGCGAGTCTGCTTCGCATGGGTGTTCCTTCCATCGAGCGGGCCTGAGGATATCGCGGGCCAACCCACCGTGTGCAAGCCGGATTCACCGCCCGGGGCGGCCTCGTCGCCAGACGCTCGTCGAGAGAGGCGCTAGACTTCTTTTCCCTCCGCGGCACCCTGCATGGGCTGCCCGGTAGGCCGGTCTGGTTCCCGTTCGTTCCCCTCCGAGGCTCTGCCGGAAAGCGAGCACGTCATGGCCACCACCGCCCCCGCCGCCAAGAACGCCACCAAGGAAGACGCCGCCGCCAGTTTCGCCCGCGGCCTGGAGGGCATCGTCGCCGGCGAGTCCGCCATCTGCTCCGTCGAGCAAGGCAAACTCATCTACCGCGGCTACGAGATCCACGACCTCGCCGCCAAGGCCACCTTCGAGGACGTCGCCTTTTTGCTCCTCGAGGGGCACAAACCCTCGGCCTCGGAACTCGCCCGCTTCAAGGCGGAAGTCGCTGCGGAGCGATCACTCCCCGCGCCGGTCGTCTCATTCATCGAGTCCACGGGCGGCTACCTCGCCTCCGGTCGGGCGGTGCCCATGGACATCCTCCGCACCTGCGTCTCGATCCTCGGGCACCTCGACCCCGACGCGCAGGACAACTCCCCCGACGCGAACCTCCGCAAGTCCAAGCGCCTCCTTGCCAAGGTCCCCACGGTCATCGGCCACATGCAGAACGTCATCGACGGACGCGCGATCGTCGGGCGCGAACTCGGCGGCGATCCCTCCCTCTCCCATGCCGCCAATCTGCTCTACCTGATGTCCGGGCAGAAGCCCTCCCCGGAGTTCGCCCGTGTCGTGGATGTCTCGCTCATCCTCTACGCCGAGCACGATTTCAACGCCTCCACCTTCACCTCGCGCGTCATCGCCGGCACCCTCTCGGACATGCACGGGGCGGTCTGCGGCGGGATCGCCGCCCTCAAGGGCCCCCTCCACGGCGGCGCCAACGAGATGGCGATGGAGATGCTCAAGGAGATCATGCGAGACGTCGGCGAGAACGCCATCGGAACCCCCGCCGTCGACGCCTGGATGCAGCGCGCCTTTGAGACCAAGCGCAAACTCATGGGCTTCGGTCACCGGGTCTACAAGAACGGCGACCATCGCGCGCCGATCCTCCACAAACTGGGCCGGGCGCTCGCCGATAAGGACTCTCGCAACCCCGGGGGCCACCCCGCGGCGAAGTGGTTCAACCTGGGCGAGCAGGTCCAGCGGATCATGCTCGATAAGAAGAACATCCATCCCAACGTGGACTTCCCCTGCGGGCTGACGTACTTCACCATGGGCATCCCCGTCCCGCAATACACCCCTATCTTCGTCGCGTCGCGCGTCACCGGGTGGTGCGCCCACGTCAGCGAGCAGCACGCCAACAACCGGCTCATCCGCCCGCTGAGCGTCTACACCGGACCCGCCGAGACAATGTGGTAGAACGCCCGCGGCGGGTTTCCCCCCCGTCCGTCGTCACGACACCCCGGTCGCGATCACCCCGGCTCGGACGGGAAGCCGTCGTCGAACTCGAAGACGCCGCAGAAGTCCTCGAACGTGTCCTGGTCGCTCTTGCGCATCAGGCCCGCGTCGATCATCGCGAAGACCATCCGCCCGAAGTCGTCGGTCCGGCGGATGTGCCAGCGGTCGAGGACCGTCCGGGCGAGCATGCCGTACTGATGGATCGCGAAATCCCGCAGCCCCATGCAGAGTTGCTGCCCGGTGACGTGCCGGTGATCCGGGTGGGCATCGGTCACGGGGGCGCCCTCGCCGTGGATCACGCGCACGGTGTGCGCCAGCCCGTCGCGCACGAACTGGTAGGCCGCCTGCGGATAGGGACCGGCTTTCTCCCGGATCTCGTCCCAGTCGATGTGGACCTGCTCGCTCAAGGCACCTCCCACGAAGGGTTGACCCCTCATTCTACGCTCGGCTCGCCCACCGGTTCCCCTTGAGGACGTACCTCAACCGGGCTTCCCGCCACGCGCCAACCTTGCCCAGACCCACGCGCGCCGTTCGGTTCACCGGCCCCGCCCGCGCCCCAGCCTCCACCCACAACCCCTTGTCCGTCGCCAGGTCGATCCCGTCTTGGGCGAGTTCAATCCCCAGCGCGCGGCAGAGATTCCCGGGCCCGCGGCAGAGATCGCGATCCGCTGGAACCACGCCCCCGCGCGCACGCCGCCGACGCATCCGCTCGATCCCTTCGATCGGCTCGAGTGCGCGCACGAGCACGGCGACGGGCTCCCCCTCCTCCCCGCACACCACGTTGAAGCAGTGGTGCATGCCGTAGGTGAAGTAGACGTACGCCCTTCCCGGCCCGAGGTACATCGAGTGGTTCCGCGGCGTGTGGCGCCCCGCGAAGGAGTGGCATCCGCGGTCGCGGACGCCAAGATAGGCCTCGACCTCGACGATCCGCCCCGAGGTTCGCCCCCCTCCGTCGTCGCGCACAAGCACGCACCCGAGGAGGTCCCTCGCGAGCCGACGCGGCGAACGGGCGAACGCCCCGCGCGTCAGGCGTAGGCGTGCAGCCCGGGCAGCAGCAGGTTGACCCCGAAGTACGTCCACAGCATCACCACGAAACCGACGACGCTCAGGATCGCCGTGACCAGCCCCCGCCGTGGCGCGACGATGCGCACGTGGATCACGATGAGGTAGATGATCCACGTGACCAGCGCCCAGGTCTCCTTGGGGTCGAACGCCCAGAATCGTCCCCAGGAGTGGTCCGCCCACCATGCCCCAAGGAGGATGCCCACAAGCAGGGCCCAGAACGCGAGTTGGAGGACCACCATCTGCGCCGTGTCGAGGTCCTTCAGGGCCCGATCCCGGCCCGTCGGGGCGTCGAGGTCCGCCGCCGCGTTCTCGCGCCCGCGCAGGTGGACCCAGAGATAGAACAGGCTGATCAGGCACCCGAGCGAGATGAGCCCGTACGACAGCAGCACGATCGTGACGTGGTACTTGAGCAGCCAACTCGTGTTCAGGATGGCCGCTTCGCGCTCGATCGACTTGCCGGGGATCCCCGTCTGCGTCGCGGCCACCAGCACCATGAACCCGACGCCAGCCGCAGCGGCCCCGAAGAGCCACTGCTTCCGGACGATCATGATCGCGAGCCCGGCCAGGGCCGCGAAGAGGCTCAGGCCCGTCATGGACTCGAACTGGTTCTGGATCGCGAATCGTTCCGCGATGAGGCACCGCATCACGAACCCGGAGGCATGGGCCGCGACCGCCAGCACAAGCACCGAGACCCCGACCGCGGCGACCCACTTCCGCGATGTCCCGAACGCGACGACGAGCAGCACGAACGAGAGCGCGTAGATCCACAGCCCCCACTCGAATGGCCGCGTGGCGTTGTACGCCAGTTCGAGGCCCCCTTCGGGGTAGAGTTCGGGGTTGATCGCCCGGAGTGCCCGGGCCAGTTCCGCGGCATGCTCGTTCACACGCTCGGCCTCGCCCGCTCGCCAAGCCTCGCCCAGCGCCCGGGCGGCGGTGCGTGCGGGCGCGTCCGCGGGGAGTTGTCCGAGGTGGCGATAGGGCTCGCCCCGGTGGTCCGGAACGACCACCATCATGTTCGCCGCGCTGAGTTGGAAAAGCGAGATCGCGGCGTCGATCTTGTCGACCGATTCCCGGTGCGGGAGGGACGCCGGGTAGGCCTCGAGCACACCGGGGAGGTGGCGGACGAGCACGTCGGGCGAGACCCGGGTCGCACGGAGGGATCGCTCCCGCGCTCGTTCGTCGGTCGGGTACGCGCGCTCGAGCAACTCTCGTCGCAGGTTCAGGTACTCGACGTGGATGAGCGGCTTGTCGCCGTAATACGCGGGATCGATCACGAAATCGAGCAGGGTAAAGAGCGGGTCGTACGACACGACCTCGACCTTCTCGCCAGGCGCCTCCGGGTCGAGGAAATCCTGGTAGGTGGAGCGGCCGCAGACGCCGCGGACCGTCTCCCTCGCGAGGGTGTCGAGGATCTTGACGCGTCCGGAGTGGAAGACCGCCGCGTTCCGGAGCGGGGAGAGGTCGACGCGGCGGGCGAGGGCGGCCTTGGCGGCGATCTCCGCCCGGACAACCTCCGCCGAGCGCCCGGTCTGCCAGGGGCGGACGGATCCGAAGGGGTTCTCGCTGTCGCGACCCGCCTCAGAGACGATCTGTGCCTCCGGGTGGGCGTTGCCCTCGGGGGCGACCTGCGCCGAGGCGAGGCCCGCGAACAAGAACACGAGGATGAGCCATCGAGCGATCATGGGGCCGCCTGTGCCGTGACGCGCGGGGCCGCCCGCGCGAGGTTCTCCTTGATCTTCCGCTTGCGCCGGCGGAGGATCCAGGGCTTGACGTAAAACGCCCAGGGGGTCCCCACGATCACCAGCACCCCGCCCAGCGCCACGACGTGGATCCCCGGGTTGTTCCCCACGCCGAGGATGGTGAAGGACGCGAACGGCCTCGGAAGCCGTCCCTGGTCCGCGAGTTGCTGCGTCTCTCGCCACCCGCCCGCGTCCCAGCCCGCCTGCGAGAGTTTGAACTGGGCCGCGTCGAGCCGGCTGGCGAGGAGCCCGACGATGTTCATCGGGAGGGGGCGCTGCTCCGACCAGAGGAACGGGGCCTGCAACGGGGCGTTGAGCCGCGTCACATGCTCATAAGGCTCGAACCTCCTCCCGGATCGGGACGAGGGCGTGACGCGCACAACCGAGCGGAAATCCCGCGGCGCTCCGCGGTGGTCGTACTGCTCGATCTGGAAGTCCGCGAGTTGGAGCACAAAGTCCGGGAACGGGTGCTGGAGCCTGCCCCACATCACCTTCACCGCTCTCGAGTCGGGGAGGATGATCTCGTGCTCGTGCTGCTCGCCGTAGCCGCTCCCCGGGTAACTCGTAAACGGGATCCACCGAACCTGCTTCCAATCGAGCCCGTCGACCGTCACCTCCAGCGCGATCATGGCGCTGTCGTGCGTCCCGATGAAGTCTCGACGCCGGTCCCCCTCGGGGATCGGACGGGGCTGCTCCACCGGCTCGGCGTGCGGCCAGCGATCACCCAGGCGGATCGACCAGCGCAGGGCGGGATCGGCAATCACCGAGTTCTCGCGCAGGCCCTCGAACGAGGCGATCTCCCCGCCCGGGCGGCGGATCATCGCACGGGCCGAGCCGTCGGAGAGTTCATCAACGAAGAGGTGAGGAAGGGTCGCGTCGAGGTAGACAAGGTCGATCGAAGGATCGGGCGGGCGTCGAACGGGCGGGCCAGGGGGCGCCTCGGGCGCGGGGGGGACGAAGTCCTGGCTGATCTCCGGGAACCGGTGGTAGACCCAGCGATCAAAGGTCGAGCCGTCGGGCTTGGTGACGCGTACGACCGCGACGGACGACGAGGCCTCCTCATACCCCCGTGTGATGATGGGAAACGGGGGCTCCGGGTGGTGTTCGAGAAACTCGACGCGGTGGCCCGAATGCTCGACACTCTCCCCGAGCGCGATCGGCAACACCGCCTCGGACCCCTCCGAGGGGAGTCGGATGATGATCGCGTGTTCGGTGCCGGGCGGGAGTGGGCGGGAGAGATCCTGCCAGCGGGCCTCGGCCATCCCGATCGTGTATTCGAGTTCAAACGCGCTCTCGACCGCGACGCGGAGCGCGGGGATGCGGGGAAAGAGCGCGCCCAGGAGCCCGCGTGAATCGGGAGCCGGCTCGGGCGGGAGCACTTCGAGGATCCGCATCGGGTTCGACCGCAACGCGGAGGGCGGCTCGGCCCGGCGCATGTCCGGAATCGCGCGGGCGTAGGACGCGTACCCGATGATCCTGAATCGCACCTCCTCATCAACCAGTCTGGCCGCGTGGCTCCGCGGTGAACGAACGCGGAGATCGAGAGCGCCGAGTCCCTTGGGGGCGCCCAGGGGAGTCCCGACAAGCGTGCGGAAACTCTCGCCGGGCAGTGCATCGAGGTTGTAGTCGTTGTATCGGGGAAGGCCCACGATCCGGCGCTGTTCCCACCCTCGCTCCTGCGAGACATACAGGGCGATCCGAGAGTTGTCGTAGAAGACGGATTGCGGCGGGCCGAGGCTCGGAGCGCCCGTCGCGCTGGGCATGCCCGCCCAGAGGATCGCCGAACCCTCGCGCTTGAGGCCCTTGTAGTAAACGGACCCCAGCGCGATGACGACGATCCCGGTGTGGACGGTCAGCACCCCGAGATTCACGAACGAGAACTCGATCCTCCGAAGCGTCGCAACGACCATGTTCACGACAAACGCGAGGAGGACGATCCGCAGAGGCCACCACGCGTAGAACTCGAGTTCACTCATCTCGAATCCGGGGAGGCGGCGCAGCGACGCGGACTTGTACCGTTCGCCGAACGCCGCGAAGAAGCGGATCCCCTCGCCCGTGGCCGGGTCGTATCGCATCGCCGGCCACGCGAACGCAAACCACGCCCAGGCGGTCAGGGTCGCCGCCATCACCAGCATCGCGAACGACACCAGGAACCGGACGGATCCCGGCGCCCCTGCCGCGCGGAGCGCCCACCCGGCCACCCACGCGGGCGCGACCGCCAGCACGAGGATCGCCGCCAGCAGTGTCAGGGCGTAGAACGCGAACGTCGGCACCAGCGCCAGGAGCCCGATCGGGATGCTCGCGAGGATCGCGTAGACCGCCACCAGAGACAGGAGGACGACGGCCAGCGTGATGGAACTGAACGCCCGGAGGACGCGCTTGGCAGGCCAGGCCCACGCCGGGAAGTGCTCGTCATCCCACGCCCTGCTTCGATGCCACTTCGCGCTCATTCGACGCCGTCTCGTTCCATGTCCATGGTATTCATCACGGAAAGGGCGAGCCCGCGGAGCCCCAGGATCGCGCACGCCGGGGATTCGCTCTCGAAGACCCCTTGAAGCGTCGGCCCGGCTTCCACCGCGGCGACCCCGGCCAGGGGTTCGCCCGCCCGGAAGGTCCACCATGCAGGGTCAAACCCCAGCGCGCGCGCGCCGTTGACGGTCATCATCTCCAGCAGTCGGCGCGGGTCGATCGCATCGCGCCGGAAGAGGAGCCTCGCGTCATCAAGGACGCTGAGGCGGTCGGCACGAGGCAGGTTGATGACGGAGTCGGTCCCCAGGCAGACGTTGACGCCCGATGCGAGCAGGTCGCGGTAGCGGTGGGGGCCCAGCGAGGCGTCGAAGCCGAAGTACGCCGAGGCGCGCGGGCAGTATGCCACGCTCGCGCCGGTCCGGGCGAGGAGATCGACAAGATCGTTCGCGCAGTCGTTGACATGAACGGCGAGGAACCGGGCCCGGTCGAAGGCCTCTCGCACGTAGCCCGCGGGAGAGCGTTGAAGGTCGCGCAGGATCGCGTCGCTCCACAGACCCAGACCCTCCAAGAACGTCCGATGCGGGCCCGACCCGTCGCGCAGGAACTGCGCCTCTTCGGGGGACTCGGCGAGGTGTGTTGCGAGGGGAAGATCGCCGGCGAGTTCCGCCGCAACGGCGAAGAGCGCGCGAGAAACTGACAGCGGGGAATGGGGCGAGAGTGAGACCCGGTTGTGACCCGAGCGACACAACCGGGGGCCCAGGGCTTCGACCCGCGCCCGCCAGGTGGGCTCGCGGGTGCCGATCCCGAAGAACTCCAGGAATGTGACGCCCGCCAGCGGAGATGTGGAAAGGGTGTCGGCAGGGACGTCGCTGGGGCCTCGAGCGGTCGCTCCGGCGATGTCGCCCACGAGCACCGTCCCTCCCCTGAGAGAGGCTTCGATGCCTCGGGCCACGGAGGCGGAGATCTGGTCGGGGTCGGAATGACGCGCGCGACGGACCATGTCGATCCAGGGGGTGAACCCCGCGGCCGTGTCGTGGGGGCGTGGGCCGACGTGGGTCAGGTCGAGGTGGGTGTGGGCGTTCACAAGTCCGGGCAGGAGAGTGACTTGCGGCAAGCGGATGGTTGTCGCTGCTCCGGCGGCGGGGTGACGATCGATGGCCTTCGGGCGGTCGAGGGCGAGGAGGGTGCCTGGGCGGGTTGGAAGTGTGGGTGGCTGGAAAAGGAGTGAGACGGGGTACGGGAGATCGACCCGTGCGTCGGCCGCGCCGGCGGCGTCGATGCGGATGGGCGTACGATCGGGAGATGGGCGGGTCTCGGATTTCATGCGCGTCGACCCTCGTCTCCGATAGGGGCGCTTGACGCTGGGGCGAGGAACCGCCCAAATGTATGCAACGACGCCACGTCGGACCCGGCGCAGGGCTGGAGTTCGAGCAGGGCACGACACGGAGGTGCGCATGGGCTTGGTGAGAAACGGACTGATCTTGGTGACGGCGGGGGCGCTCCTGACCGGATGCGTCAACCGCGGGACCTACGACGAGTTGGCCGACGCGCAGCGCACCACGATGGAGCGCAACGAGGCGATGAAGGCCGATCTCTCCAACAAGGAAAACGAGATCCGCGTGCTGCGCGAGCAACTCACGCGGAGCGAGTCGCTCTCGTCGGAACTCAGAGGGACGGTCAACCGCTTGCGCGATCAGTTGTCCAAGGCGGAGCAGAGCCTCCTCGCGTTCGGTGAACGCCTTGGCTCGGCGCAGATCGCGGCCCTCGATCCGGAGACCGACCGGGCGCTGGCTCGCCTGGCCAACGAGAACCCGAACCTCATCCGCTACGACTCGGCCCGGGGCATGCTGCGCTTCGCCAGCGACCTGACGTTCGACTCGGGTCAGGATGTCGTCAAGGGCGAGGCCAAGCAGAGCCTCGGGGCCCTCGCGAACGTGCTCAAGAGCGCGAGCGCGACCGCGTACGAAGTCCACGTCGTCGGGCACACGGACGCTCAGCCCATCAGCAGCGGGACGGCCCAGCGTCACCCGACCAACACGCACCTCTCCTGCCACCGCGCGATCGCCGTGCGGCGGGAACTCATCTCGATGGGCGTTGCGGCGGATCGCCTCCTGGCGGCGGGGTGGGGCGAGACTCGCCCTGCGGTCCCCAACAACGCCAACGGGAACACCCCCGCCAACCGGCGCGTGGAGATCTTCCTCACGCGTCCCAGCGCCGGCTCCGCAGGCGGTGACACGCCATCGGGGTCTGCAAACCCTGAGAACACGGCTCCGCCCTCGCGGCCCATCGACGTGACGAAGTAAGCCCGTCCGCTGTGCCTGTTCATTCACCCACCCCGGCGCTCGCCGGGGTGTTTTCTTGCGCGAGGTCTCGAGAAGCGCGAGGCGCCGGTCAGGCGCACGCGCGTTCGAGGCGGTCAAGGACGGCGTGCCAGACCTCGGCCTCGGGGCCAGAGGGATCGGGGCGCTCGATCGCGATCAGTTCCATGCCTAACGCGTCGGCCTCGCGCAAGGCGGCGTAGAGGCGAGAGGCGTACGCCCGGGCGTTCGAGGGCATCGCAAGAACGACCCTCCCCGGCGCCGCATCAAGGGGCGAGGCGGCGAGGACAACCACGCGCCGGCCCGCGATCGCGAGGATCTCAACCCGTGACAGGAGGCGAGCCGGAGTCGAGGGGGCGTAGTGCCTGGGGAGGCGTCCGGGCGAGCCGAGGTCTTCGCCCGGGCTCGGGGCAGGTGCAATCTCGACCGGGAGGGCGAGCACCGAGCGGAGTTGCTCTGGCGTGATGAGGCCTTGTCGCAGAACGAGGGCGCGGTCGGGCAGCAGGCGGACGACGGTGGACTCGATCCCGGCGCGCGCGGGCCCGCCGTCGAGGACGAAGAGGTCGGGAAACGAGGCGAGGACATGGTCCGGGGTGGTGGGGGAGACCTCGCCGGAGCGATTCGCGCTGGGCCCGACGAGCGGTCCGCCGAAGGCTTCGATCAGCGCGAGGGTGATGGGATGGTCGGGGCAGCGGAGGGCGATGGTGGGCCCGTTGGCGCGGACAATCCGCGGGACTAGGTCGGAGGCCGGGGCGATGATGGTGAGTGGCCCGGGCCAGAAGGTCTCGGCGAGCCGCTGTTCCCGCTCGCCCCAGGAGCGTGCAAGAGTCAGGGCCATCTCCGGCCCGGAGATGTGGACGATGAGAGGATTGTGGTGGGGTCGGCCCTTGAGAGCGAAAACGTGAGCAACGGCTGCTTCGTTCAGCGCGTCGGCGCCGAGGCCGTAGACCGTCTCGGTCGGGAAGGCGACGACGCCGCCCTCACGGAGGATCTGAACGCCCCTGGCGATCTGTTCGGGCGTTGAAGTCACCGGCGTCACCGGGAGGGGAGATCGAGGTTGCGGATCTCCTCGAAGGCGCGGCCGCCGAAGTCCGAATCGTCATCGGGGATGACAAAGGCGATGCGGTTGCGCTCGAGGGCGGTGCCCATGGCGGCGTGGACACGGGCGAGGGAGATGTTGAAGTCCACGAGGGACTGGAGTTCGTCGCGTTCGGCGGCGGCGAGGGCCTCCTGTCGGCGGAACTCGGCGTCGAGGGTGGTCACGTCGAACCCACGCATGAGCGCCTTCTCGACCTGGAAACTGCGGTAGTTCTCGGCCTGGGCGAGCCGCGAGAGGCGGGACTGAGCGATGAGCGACTGGTTCGTCGTCAGGTTGCGGAGCGACCCGCGGACCTCGAGCATGACCTGCTGCACGGTGTTTCGGAACGCGATGACGGCCTGCATGCGTTCGAGCCGTCGCTGGTCGGCCTGGGCCTCGAGGGTGCGGTTGCCCAGGGGGACCTCGAAGACGAGCCCGGCGAGATAATCGATGAACTCGCCGTCCCACGGATCGGTGAGCGACTCCCCGAAGCGGTCCTCGATCGCGCCGAAGCGCATCTGGAGGCGGAGGTCGAGCTGGGGAAGGCGGTTGTTGTCCGCGAGGGCCTTGCGGATGGAGGTGTCGTCGAGCGAGATGACCGCCTGGTGGATCTCCGGACGGTGCGAGATGGCGGTCCGCATGGCATCGAGGGGCTCGAAGCGCGTTCCTTCGGCGACGCTCGCGAGGTCCGAGGGGACGAGCAGGGCCTCGGACCCGACCGGGAACTCGGGGTGGTTCATCAACGCCTTGAGTTGATCGCTCGCCTGGGTATAGGCGAGTTGGGCGCGGAGAACATTGCCGCGGCGCTCTTCGACGCGGGCGATCGCATCGGCTACCTGCGCGCCGGTGGGATCGAGGCGCTGGCGTCGGCGCTCGATGAGCTGGTCGCGGACGGCGACGCCGCGCTCGAGCAGGCGCTGGAGGATCAGGACATCCCAGTAGGACCTGACGAGGTTCCAGTACGCTTCCTCGGTCTGCGTCACGGTCTGGATGAGCTGGGACTTGGTGACGGCGAGGGAGTCCCGCTCGAGGTTCCTGGCGAGGCGGACCTCGGCGAGCGCGGCATCGGAGCCGAAGCCGCGGAGCAGGGGCTGATCGAACTGGAGGGTGTACGTTCCCTCGTGGGAGGGGTTGGGGACGACGCGGACGCCGGGAGTATCAACGTCGGTGTACGCCAGTTCCTGCTGGAAGGTGAACTGCCCGCCGGAGATGAGGCGACGGCGGAGTCCGGTGGTGGCGCTGATGGTCTGGCGGAGGTCCGCACCGGCGCCGGTGGGGGTCGAGCCCACAAAGGAGCGTGGCTGGGGGCTGTCGGTCCGGGACCAGCTCGAGTTGGAGAAGAACGTCCAGTCGAACGCGCCCTGGGCGGCGATGACGCGGGTGGCGCTCAGGGCCGGGGCGAGGCGGTCGAACTGGGTGGCGAGGTTGTTCTCGACCGCGGTCCGGACGGCGCCTTCGAGGTCGACCTGTCGGGTGGTGACGACGCGGTGATCGAGCCCTCCTGTGATGGGGAAGGGCGAACCCTTGTAGGAATCGATCCCGGCGAGGGTTTCGAGTTCCGGGAGAAGATGGGCGGAGATCCCCGCCTGCTCCAGGGTGGCGGGGACCCAGGGCGGGGTCGAGGCGAGGGCCGATCGGTCCTCCGCGAGTTCGCGTCGAACGGACTCGACGACCGAATGCCGGAGAGATTGCTCCGATTCGAAAGGGAGGGTGGAAGAGGACCGGCACCCGGCGAGGAGCGCAATCCCTGCGCACAAGCCTCGACGGGACCAACTCCTTATGGTGGTTCGCATCATGGGCCGAAACAAGGTAGCCCACCTCGGTTGGCAGGTCAAAGATGCGGGCGATAGGATGTGGGCCCATTCGCGCGTCGAACCAAGGAGGCCGACCATGACGCGTTTCCCGTTGCTTGCCCTTGTGGCTCGGATGTCGATCGCTCCAGCGGCGGTCTCGGCTGTTTTTGCGCTTGGCCCAGAGGCACGGGCGCAGATCCAGGAGACGCAGCCCTACTACGCCGTCGTAACGACCGCGGACACACTCCTTCGCTGCGGCGATTGGGACAAGTTGTACGCGATCGCGCGGCTGAAGGCGGGGCAGGTGGTGCGCGTCGACGGCGAGAGCGCGGAGTGGTGCCGCGTGGCGTATCCGGCTGGGGTCGGTGCGTTCGTGGATGGAGAGTTCGCGAGCGTGAGTTCGGATGGGACGACGGTTCGACTCACCGGGGCGACCAAACTGAAGGCCGCGAACGTGAACACGGGGATTCGCGGGAGTTGGAAGCCTGTGCTGGACCAGCCGCTGGCGGTGGGGACGGAGTTGAAGGTCCTGGAGCGTGTCTCGACGGGTGAGGCGGGTCGCGAGGCATTCCGTGTCATCCCGCCGGCCTCGGCGCGGGCGTTCATCGCGAGGGATGCGCTGCGTCGGGCGACGGAGGCAGAGGCCGCGGCGCATCGAGCCGCGACGGGGGAGCGGGAGCCAGCGCCGAAGGCGCCGGAGCCCAAGCCTCAGCCGGTGACGCCCGAGGGCGGAGGGGCACTGCTGGACCCGATCGTGAGGCCGACCCCCGGCGAGACGAGGCCGTCGGAGCCTGTGACGTCATCGCCTGCGATCGTGGAGCAAACGAGGCCGGTGGAGGTGAGGGAGCCCGAGCCGGGGTCGCTCGAGGCGCTCGATCTCGCGTTCGAGAGCGTTCGTCGCCAGCCGATCATGGAGGCGGAGATCGACGAGTTGCTCGCGGCGTTCGAGGAGAAACTGGGCACGATCAATGCCTCGGATGACACCGGGTACCTTCGTCGGCAGGTCGAGCAACGGATCGAGATCCTGAAGATCCGGCGTGATCTTCAGGCGCAGATCAGGGCGCTGGCCGAGGCGAGGAAGTCGATCGACCAGGAGACGACGGACCTCGATCGGAAGGTCGCGGAGGTCATGCGTACGCAGCAGTACACGCTCGTCGGTCGGCTGACGACGAGCAGTGTGTACGACGGGGTTCGGCTGCCTCGGATGTACCGGATCCAGTCGATCGGCGGGGCATATGCCCGAACGCTGGGGTATGTGAAGCCCGACGCGAACCTGCAGATCGAGCCCAAGGTCGGGCTGGTGGTCGGGGTGGTGGGCGAGGCAACACTGGACCAGTCGCTGCAGTTGAACATCATCACGCCCAAGCGGGTGGACATCCTGACGCCTGAAGGACGCTGACGCTCGTTGCGACATTGCTTCGGCGGGGTTACTCTGGTGTCGGGCGTGCCCTGACGCCGTGAGGAGTCCCGGATGCGCATGGGTCGGTGGGCGTTCGTGGCGGTGTGCGTGGCGCTGGCAGTGGGTTGCGGCAAGCCCAAGACAACGCCGGGCAAGACGGCGCCGGTGGATGAGGCCGCGGCTTCGGTTGCCCTCCCGAACGGATGGTTCGCGACGTACACCGGCCCGGGTGGAGTGGAGCGGACCGGCTTTGTCCCCACACCGGCGTTCGCGGTCGGTGCGGGCGAGTCGATCCATCCTGGGTTGCCCTCCGGAGCGTTCGAGGCTGCGTTCTCGGCTTCGATCCGGATCGACGCCGTCGCGAGGTATCGGTTCGGCGGGCGGATCGAGGGATGCACGCTCGGGGTAAGCGTGTACAACGCGACGGGCGTGGAGGTCGCGAGCGTTCGACAGGCCGACCGGTCGCCCGCACTGACGGCGTGGGTCGGGCTGTCACCCGGCTCGTACACGGTGACGTACCGCGTGTCGGGCAAGGATGGCGCATCGAGGCTGCAGCCGATCTGGGAGATGGAGCGGGCAGGGAGCGAACCCGGGTTCCGCCCGGAGATCATTCCGTCGTCGGTGGTGTCGGGAACGACGTTCACGCTCGACCAGGCACGCCGGGCGCACCTTGCGTTCCGCGGGCGCGTGCTCCTGGGCGAGATGGGGTGCAACCACTGCCACGCGAGCGAGGGCGGGCATACGCACGGCACGGGTGACGAGGGATCGGGGCTGCTCGTGCGACGACCGCCTCTGCTGGGCGAGATTGGTCGGCGGGCGTCCCCCGCCTGGCTGTCCCGCTGGGTGGCGGATCCGCAGGGCCTCAAGCCGGGCTCGGGCATGCCCGGGTTGTTCTCGTCGGGTGGCGCGGAGGGCGAGGTCGACACGATCGTGCATTACCTGGTGTCGCTCGGCGGGCCGACGGAGTTCGAACACGTCGCGACGGAAGAGCGGGTGCTGGCCCGGGGGCGCGAGGTCTATCACAGCGTGGGTTGCGTCGCGTGCCACGGCGCGCTCGATTCACCGGCGACGGTCTTCGAGGATCGTGCGCTCAGCGCGGCGGTGCCCGTGGCCGCGGTGGCTCATCCCCTTGGCGATCTATCGGGCAAGTGGCGGGCGGCGGCGCTGTCGGAGTTCCTCCGCGAACCGGCCCGCACCCACCCCGGCGGCCGGATGCCCTCGCTCTCGCTCACGAATGAGGAGAGCGATCTCCTCGCGACGTACCTCGTGACGCGGCTGGGGGCGCCCGCGGGCGGGGCCTTCGAGGTCGACCCCGCGAAGGTCGAGCGCGGGCGGGCGAGTTTCGCCGCGCAGGGTTGCGCTTCGTGCCATGAGATCGGGCACGCGCAGGCGGAGGTCGCGAGCACGCGGCAGGCCAAGCCGATGAAGTCGCTGTCGGCAGGCAAGGGATGCCTCGACCCGAGCGACCGGGGCACGCCTCGGTACACGCTCTCGGGGCAGGATCGCGCGGCGATCGAGGCCGCGCTGAGCGAGATCTCGGCGGGGGTATCGCACCCCTCGCGCATGGACCACACGCGGCTGACGATGGAGGCGCTCAACTGCCGGGCGTGCCATGTGATCGATGGGAAGGGCGGGCCGCCAGCGGAACTCGCCACGTACTTCCGCACGCTCGACGAGGTCGAACTCGGCGACGAGGGGCGGCTCCCGCCGAACCTTTCGAACGTGGGGTGGAAGTTACAGACGGGGTGGTTGCGCGAGGTGCTGACGGGCGCCGGTCGGGCGAGGCCTTACATGGCGGCGCGGATGCCGCAGTTCGGCCATGCCGCGGTGGGCGGACTTGCGGAGGGGCTCGGGGTGATCGCTGGTGTCTTCCCTGGGACGGACACGCTCGAAGCGGAGTCGACGGACGAGATGGTGCTCGCGGGCCTGACCCTCGCGGGTGACGCGGGGCTCAACTGCATCTCGTGCCACGTCTTCGGGGACCTGCCTCCCGCGGGGACGCCAGGGCCGGCGATGACGACGTTTGCGGCGCGGCTGCGCCACGACTGGTACTCGACGTACATGCACGCCCCGCAGCGGTTCAAGCCTGGGACGAGGATGTCGACGTTCTTCGCGGACGGGAGGAGCGCGGTGACCGGCGTCCTGGCGGGGGATGCCGATCGTCAGGTCGAGGCGCTGTGGGCGTACTTCAACCTCGGCGGGTTCATGCCCGTGCCGAGCGGGCTCGCGACGGGCGACGCGTACGCGCTCTCGGTCGGCGATGAACCGCGCGTCTTCCGAACGTTCCTTCGGAACGCGGGCTCTCGGGGCATCGCCGTGGGGTATCCGCTTGGGATGCACTTCGCGTTCGACGCGGGGAGCGTGCGCCTGGTCGAGGCGTGGCGGGGAGACTTCATCGACGCCTCCGGCGCCTGGAAGGGCCGGGGCGGGACGGTCGCAACCGGGCAGGGCCAGACGATGTGGTCGGCGCCGAACGGCCCTGCAATCATCGTCTCTCCCATGAGGCCCGCGGCGTGGCCCAAGGCGATCGAGGGGACGAGGTTCCGCGGGTATCGCCTCCAGGGCAAGGGCGCGCCGGTCTTCGAGTGGTCAATCGGCGACGTGAGTGTGGAGGAAATCTTTGAGCCCGCGGCGGCGGGCTCGGCGATCCACAGGCGCTTCACGGTGACGGGCGTCCCGCCCGGCTCGGTCGTGTGGTTCAACGCCGGGGCGGGCGTCGAGTCGCACAAGGTGCTGGCCAACGTGTTCGAGGTGAGGCACGAAGGGAACGGAAGCGAGCAGGTGATCGGGCACGTCCCCGCGAGGGATGACGAGCCGGTGTCGTTCGAGGTGGTGATCCGCCCCTGAGTGGGGCATGGGCCGCGGATCGCGCGGCGGGAGTGCGAGACATGAGGCGGTGGCTGATCGCGTGCGTGCTGACCGCGGGGGCGTCGGCGCAGGAGGTGCGGATCGGGGGGGTAGTGTACGAGAAGCTCGGGACCCGTGAGGAGACCGAGCGGAGGATGATCGATCTTCTCAACCCGACGTACGCGCAGTGGGGAGCGTTCCACCAGTTGGGACCGTTTCCCTACAAGGGCCACGGGACGAAGGACCTTTCGACGGTCCACGAGCCGGAGGAGGAACTGTCGCGGATGCGTCACGGCGGGCCCGGCCCGGACCTGGCGCGGACCTACGCCGGGAAGAACGGTCACACGGCGAAGTGGATCCCGCTGGGGGACATCACCAACCGCGCGGTGAATATGAAGGTCTATCCCGGCGCGCCCCTGAACAACTACACGTCGGGGTATGTCTACGGGACCATCACCGTGGAGAAGGCGACGGTGCTGGATGTGACGATGGGCTCCGACGATGGGCTGCGGTTCTGGCTCAACGGGAGGCTCCTGGTGGATCAGGACGTCCCGCGCGGGCTTGATCCGGAGGAGGTCCCCCTGAGGCTGGACCTCCAGGCCGGCGTGAACCACATCCTCGCGAAGGTGACGCAGGGTGAAGGGGGATGGGATTATCAGATCAACACGGCGCCGCCGCTGAGCGTCCACACGGACGCCCTGTTGCAGTACTACCTGGACCTGGACTTCCCGAGATCTCCGGAGGACGAGTACTACCGGATCCTGACGTATCCGCTGCCCGCGGACCTCGTGCTGGAGGTTGGAGGGCTGGACGTGCTGCCGGACGGGCGGCCGATCGTGTGCACACGCCGGGGCGACGTGTACATCGTGGGGGAGGCGTACGCGGATCCGCCGGTGGGGGCGGTGTTCACGCTGTTCGCATCAGGGCTGCATGAGCCGCTGGGGTTGTCGGTGCGGAGGGACGCGGACGGAGTGGGGGTCTATTGCGTGCAGCGCGGAGAGTTGACGAGGCTGGTGGACACCGATGGGGACGACCGCGCGGATGTGTATGAGACGTTCAACGATGCGTGGGGCGTGAGCGGGAACTATCACGAGTTCGCGTTCGGGCCGAAGTTCGATCGTGAGGGCCACGCGTGGGTGACGTTGAACGTGGGGTTCTGCGGGGCGCTGGGGAAGGCCGTCGCACCGTACCGGGGTTGGGCGGTGAAGGTGACGCCCGAGGGGGAGATGATCCCTGTGTGCGACGGGCTTCGTTCACCCAACGGGATCGGGATGTGGAAGGACGGGACGATGTTCTATGTCGACAACCAAGGCGACTATGTCGGCGTCTGTCGGATGACGCCGCTGCTCCCTGGCTCGTGGGCGGGCCACCCCGCGAGCCTGCGTTGGCGGCGTGACTGGAGCGAGGGTCAGCCCCCGCCGCCGATGCTCCCGGCGACGATCTGGTTTCCCTATCCGGAGATGGGACATTCGACGGCGGACATTCTCCTGGAGGGCTCGGGGGGGAAGTTCGGGCCGTTTGAAGGACAGTTCATCCTGGGCGATCAGATGCGGGCGATGCTGCTGCGAGTGGACCTCGAGATCGTGGACGGTGTGTACCAGGGGGCGGCGTTCCCGTTCAGGCACGGGTTCGACTGCGGGGTCAACCGGGTGGCGCAGGCGCCCGACGGGTCGCTGCTGGTCGGGATGACCGATCGCGGATGGGGGTCGATCGGCAAGAGGCGCTTCGGGCTGCAGCGGCTGACGTGGACGGGCAAGGTGCCCTTCGAGATCCTGCGCATGCACGCACGGCCGGACGGGTTCGAGCTGGTCTTCACGAGCGATGTGGATGCGGCGACGGCAGGCGACCCGGCGTCGTACTCGATGACGAGTTATACCTATGCCTATCACGAGACGTACGGCTCGCCGGAGGTGGAAACGGAGGCTCTTCGCATCTCGGGGGCGGAGGTGCTGGGTCCGAGGCGCGTGCGGCTGCGGGTCGAGGGCCTGCGTTCGGGAGGCATGGGGTACGTGCATGAACTGCGCGTCGGGGGGTTGAGGGACGTGCAGGGGAGGGCCCTTCTGCACGATGCGGCGTACTACACACTCCAGAAGATTCCGCGAGAATGACGCCAAAATCGCGTGAAATCGATTGAGGAAGCCCCCTCCCGGGCCGATAAAGGGAAGTTGGATATGTGAGGGAGCCTGCGGCCGACCTCGGGAGGCCGCGTGAGAGGGGCCAGCCGAGATGTTCGAAGAGCCACGCTTCGTTCCGGGTAGTCGCCGCGCGCTTGAAACGGCCGCGGCCCGGAGAGACCTTACCGATGCACGCCCGGAGACCGAGCGGGTGCTCGACGCCATCGTCGACTTCCTGCTCGAAGAACTCGGGGTAGACGAGGAAGAGGAGAGCGCGCCGGTGACGGCGCCGTCGGAGATCGTGCGCGTGTGTTGGAGGCGTGATTGCCCGATGCCCCTCTGAGGGAGCGGGGCATACAGTGCAACATGACCCCGCCGCGCCTTTCTTCGGCGCTCTCGCTGGAGAGCGAGCCGGGCCGTGCCGCGGACGCCGCGTGCGGCAAGGCGGTCGATGCGCTGGGGGACGACTGCGATGTCGCGTTCGTGTTCTTCACGCATCATCACCGTGACGCGGGGGAGACGATCGCGCGGATCGCGCGTGACCGTCTCGGGGCGGGGTGCCTCGTCGCGATGAGTGTGGAGGGAGTGGCCGCGCACGCGCTGGAGGTGGAGCGTGCGCCGGGGATCACGGTGCTCGCGGCGCGTCTGCCCGGGACGCGGGTGAAATCGGCGCTCGTCCAGCAACTCGATCCGCACTCGGCGGATGGGCTTGGGGCGATGACGGGCCTGGATGATGCCGAGTTCAGAGGGGGTTTCCTTTTCGCCGACCCGTTCTCGGTCCCGCTCGTGAACCTTCTGCCCGGGCTCGATCGCGCGCGGGAAGGGCGGGGCGTGGTGATCGGCGGGATGGCCTCCGGCGCGGAAAAGCCGGGGCAGAACCTCATCGTGGTCAACGACCATGCGATGACCGGGGGAGGGGTGTTCGTGACGCTCGCGGGCGCGTGCGGGATCGACGTGCTGGTCTCGCAGGGGTGCCGGGGCTTCGGGCCCACGTTCGTGGTGACGGGGGCGAAGCGGAACGTGATCATGACGCTCGGCGGTCGGCGCGCGCTCGACGCGGCGCGCGAGACGATCGGGGAGTTGCTCGAGGAAGAGCGGGAACTGCTCCGGGGCGGGCTCTTCCTCGGGCTGGTGGCCGACGAGCACAAGGAACGGTTCGGGCGGGACGACTACCTCGTCCGCAACGTACTTGGCGGGGACGAGACGACGGGATCGATCGCGATCGCCGACGCCGCGCGCGTCGGGCAGACCGTCCGGTTTCACATGCGTGACGCGACGACGGCTCACGAGGACCTGGCGATGCTGCTCGACGCGAGGAAACTGCACGAGCCGCCCGCGGGTGCGTTGCTCGTGACCTGCAACGGGCGCGGGACAAGGCTCTTCCGCAGGGCCAACCACGATGCCGGCGCGATCCAGCGGGCCTTCGCCGAACAGGAGGACGCCGCATCGCGAGCCAAGCCCGGAGAGACCATCGATCCGGCGAAGCGGCCCCCCATCCCGCTTGCCGGGTTCTCGGCTGCGGGCGAGATCGGCCCGATCGCGGGTCGGACCAGCCTGCACGGGCATACCGCGTGCGTGGCGTTCTTCCGGGAGCACCGACCCCCGGTCATGATCCCGAGCGCCTGAGGGCCGAACGATCAGGCCCGCGCGGGGAGAATCGTCCCGACGCACTCACCCAGGCCGATGCGAGGATGGCCTTCGCGTTCGCACCACCCCGCGAGGGTGATCTCGTCGCCGTCGTCGAGGAAGAGGCGCTTCTCGCCGGTGGGCAGTTCGACAGGGGCGCGAGGGAGGGGCTTGGCGTCGGCCCCTCGCCCCTGCCAGGTGGATTCGAGGAGGCACCCGCGCGTGCCGGGCTCGCGCCCGCTCACGGTCCCGCTGGCAAGCAGGTCGCCCGGGCGCAGATTGCACCCGTTCGAGGCGTGGTGGGCGATCATCTGGGCGAACGTCCAGTACATCTCTCGAAACGCGTTCGATCGGCTCAGGCGCACGGGGGGCAGGCCACGGCGGCGCATCTCGGCGGAGCGGAGGCGGACTTCAAGCGTGAGGTCGATCCCGCCGCGGGCCTGATCGGATTCGTCGAGAAGATAGGGCAGGGGTGAGGGATCGCCGGGAGGGCGCGCGGGCGCCCGGCAGCGGAAGGGCTCGATCGCATCGGGCGTGATGAGATAAGGCGAAACGGTGGTCGCGAAGTTCTTGGCGAGGAAGGGGCCCAGCGGTTGGTACTCCCACTTCTGCACATCTCGTGCGGACCAGTCGTTGACGAGGCAGTAGCCCAGGACATGGGCGGCGGCCCGGGCGATGGGGATGGGTTCACCGAGCGCGTTGCCGGAGCCGATGACGACGCCGACTTCGAGTTCGTAATCGAGGAGGCGGCAGGGGCCGAACGAGGGTCCGGCATCGGGCTTGTCGTCGGGCGGTGGGAGTTGCCCGCAGGGCCTCTGCACGCCCGTGCCGCTGGGGACGATGGAGGACGCACGCCCGTGGTATCCGATAGGCACGTGCTTGTAGTTGGGGAGGAGCGGATGGTCGGGGCGGAACATGGAGCCGACCGTCGAGGCGTGGTGGATCGAAGCGTAGAAGTCAGTGTAGTTGCGGATCTCGCAGGGGAGGAGGAGTTGAACATCGGTGACGGGCAGGAGGAGGTCGGAGGCGCCTGGGACGAGTTCGCCGCCAGACACCCCCCTAGAGAGGAATCGTCGGGCGAGCGCGCGAAGGCGTCGGAGGTGGTCCACCCTCCCGGAGCCGAGGGGGTTCGAGTTGACGAGGTCGGCGAAGGCGGCGCGGTCTTCGGGCGAGACCGCCTGAACCCAGGGGGAATCGATGAGCCCCCGGAGCCGCAGGATCCGATCACCGATGCGGATGCCCGGCTGGGGCGTGCCGTCGCCGGCATCGACCCTGCACCATGGGAGGTTGGCAAGGGGGAAATCGGAGGCGGGATCGTTGGCGGGCTCGACCCAACTCAGGGCGATGGGATCGTACGGAGCGTCGGTGGACATGCCGGAGAATAGCCCGGCTCGGGGGCTTCGCGCCGGGGTGTCACGCGTGCTCGAAGATGGTCTGGGTCCGAAGCACCACGCATCCGCAAGCCTGGAGGTGGAAGCATTGGGCGTGGACCTCGCGGTTGTATCGCTGCGTGTCGATCATCGAGAGGCAGGGGCCATACTCGTCATCCCAGCGGTGGATGAGGGCGTCGGTCTCGCGGCCGTGCTCGAGGAGTTCGTCGAAGGTCGCGTGGTAGAGGTTCTCGGAGAGAGTCTCGGTCTGGACGGTGGTCATGTAGGTGCTGCGCTCCTTGACGAAGCGGTGCTCGAAGTCGCGCTCGCCGGCGCAAAGGAAGGCCGCGAGGATGCCCGAAGCGGGGAGGCCGCTCTCGCGATCCGTGACGAGTTCGGCCGCGCAAAGAGCCTTGTGCTCGAAGCGGAGGAGGTGAGACCCGTTCATGATCCAGGCTTCGAGTTCATACTCGCCATGGCGGATGACCCTCCGCCCCTGGATGGGGAAGAGTTCCGGATGGAGGGCCTTGGAATAAAGAATGGCCTGGTATGTTTGGAGACAGTTTGGACGTGCCGGGAGGCTCATCAGCGGCGTCCTCGAAGGTGGCCCGGAAGGGCCAAATGTGTTCTAGGACCACCCAAGCAGGCCCAAGCCCGCTTCGGAATCCCATCGAGCCGGGCTCATGGTACCGGCTCATTACCCAGTTTCAACGGATCATCACTCACCGCGTCGGGCTTGCCTTGGCTTGCGACCAAGACTTGACCCAACCTGTCGAGCAGTTGTACTTCTGATACACTACCGGTTGAGGTTCTCAGAAGCAACACCATCCATGCAACCTCAGGCTGATTTTCCTTCGATGGCGATCGGCGCTCGGCTGCGCCAACTGGGGCCCTCGCAGCGCCTCGCGGCGCTCCGGGCTTCGCTTCCATTCGCATCAGGACGTCTGAAGGACGCGTTAGCTCTTGAGATCGCTGAACTTGTGGTCAGTGAGCGAGGATGGGCGGCGTGGGACGCCACGAGTTGGGACCCGGTGGCCATTGTGGCGCGCGTCTTTGGACGCTCGCGGGCGGAACGTGCCGCCATTGCGATGGAGATATTGGTCAGGAACTGGGGCGGGTTTTCGCCGGAGACGAAGGCGCTGGTGCTGGCGGTTGGGGAGGGAGAGTGGGAGGGGGTCGTCCGCCGGGCCGCGGCACTCGGGAACGCGACGGATCGGGTGGGTGTGGCGAGGTTCATCCGAGACCTGGGGGATGCGTCGTTGGTTGGCGTGCTGGCGGACTTGCTCGTGGTCGAGCACGCGCCACCCGCGCGGGAGGTCGTGGAGCGATGCCTGGTCGGTTTCTGTGCCGCGGCAGCGCGTCGGAAGGAACGGAGGCCGGATTCGCGGGCGGGTGTTGAGGGAGGGGTTGTTCGAGCGCTGGAAACGTGGGCGGTGCACCGTCGGCGTGGCGTGCTGCTTGGCGCACTCCTGCTGCTCGATCTGCCGGCCCTCTCGGGCGGGCGAGGCATGGCGCGCTCGCCGCTCGTCGCGTGGTTCGAAGAAGGAGAGGGGCCCTCGCACGTCTCGCTGCGTTCGCTACTGAGACGAAGCAGGGATCCGATGACGCGGGTTCGGGCGCTCGAGTGGGTGTGGAGGGAGAAGTATTCGGCGGCCTGCCTGGACAGGCTGTCGCAGCCGGGGCGGGCCGAGGAGGACGTGGTCATCGCCGCGAGGGGGCACCTGACGATCCGGCCGGCGCGAGCGAGACGGGTGAGGATGCTCCGGGTTCGCAGCGGGGCGATGCCCGCCCCGGAACGTGTGCCCGAGGCACGGCAACGTCTGGGCCTCGTCCGGTTGGCGCGGGCGCTGGGAGGCCCGGCGGGCGCGAGGGAGGATGCACTGCGCGTGCTGGCGTCGGACCCGAGCCCGCGGGTGAGGCACGCCGCGGTCCGCGCGATCGGCTCGACGGATCTCGCGGCGGCGTGTGAAGATGCAGATGGGCGTGTCGCCTCAGCGGCGTTTCTCCGGTGGTCGGCGTTGGGGTCGGGGAGGGAGATCCGCTCGCCCGCGCTGGCGCAGGCGAGGCATGGCGTGCTGGAGCGGCTCAGGCAGAGCGGGCACGGGCGCGTCCGAGCGTGGGCGGAGGAAGAGACCGCCGGTGAGTTCGAGCCTGCGCAAGCACGTTCGCGGCTCGTGGCTAGGTGGGGGCTGCGCGATGACAGGGAGGGCACGTTGGCGCGGGTCCGGGCCGGGCTGGGCTCGGGTGACCTGCGATTCCCGAGGCTGGCGCGGCTGCTCATGATCTCCGCGGAGTTGGAACGTGAGCTTGTCGCGGGATCGGGGCACCCTGATCCCCGGTTTGCCTCGGCGTGCGTATCGGCGCTGGGGGACGTGGACACTTCATCCGCGAGGCAGGCCCTGGAGCGTTGCGTGCGCCACGAGGATGGGCGCGTGGCATCCAATGCGATGGAGGCCCTGCACCGGTTCGTCCGGAGGACCGGGCAGGCAAGGTCGGCGGTCTCGATCGAGTTCAAGGATGACTCGAGGCATCGGGTCCGTGCGACGCTGCTCCGTGTGCTTGCGCTGGACGGTGAGGATGGCGTGGTGGTCGAGGCGCTCGGGTCGATGCTGCGCGACGAGCGAGGGGGCCATCGGCTCGCCGGCGCGTGGCTCGCGGAACGGCTCGCGTGCCCGGCGGCGCCACCCGCGTACGTTGCGAGATGGAATGAACTCGCGACCCGGGTCGGTGAACTCGCCAGGTCCGACGCCGACGAGCGCGTGCGGAGGCGAGCCGCGAGGTGCGGACGGCGGATGCTTTCGCACGTCCGATGGGTCTGGTCGCAGCGGGAAGGGGCGGCAGCATGACGGGTCCGATCGAGTTGCTTCCGCCGCCGCGGGTCCTCCGTCTGAGGGAAGAGGCGCCGGCGAGCGGGTTCGACTGGATGCCCGTGGCTCTTGCCGCGGCAATGGTGGTGGCGGTGATCGCGGGGAGACGCCGGCGGGGGCGAGGCGAGGAAGAACGAGCGTTTCGCAGGCTGGCGAGGCTGTCAGGGATCGGAAAGCAGGAGCGGGAGCGGCTCCGACGGGCGGCGGGGGAAGGGGGGATGCCGCCGGTCGCGTGGCTCATCTGCCGCGTGCTCGCGCGGACCGAGAGCGGGTGTGGCGACGAACGCGGTCGCACGGTGTGAGGAGGGCGGACGGGCGCAGCGGGGTGGGGGGATCAGGGGGTGCGACGGGCGCGCTTAGGCGGGTGGAGTTTGCCGTTGGAGCCCGCGCGTGAACGTGCCGGAGGGCTAGGTCGGCGCGTCTTGGCGGGGGCCGGGGCGGGATCCTGCGAGGAAAGGTTGGCGAAGTGGGCGTCCTGGACGGGGACGACGGCCTCGAGGATGTGCTGGAGCACGGACGCAGGGGACCCCATCGCGTCGATCTCGCGGATGACCTCGCGGGGGTAGGCGCGCAGGACGGGGTAGGTTTCCTGCTCGTAGACCTGCCAGCGGCGGCGGATGACATCCTCGCGCGCGTCGTCGACGCGGTTTTCCTTCAGGGCCCGGCGTCGGAGGCGTTCGAACATGCGCTCCTTGTCGGGGCAGATGAGGTGGACGATGAGGAGCACGTCGAGGTGGTTGCGGAGGAGCCTGGCCTGGTGGACATTGCGGGGAATGCCGTCGAGGACGAGGAGGTCCTGGCGGGGCTTGAAGCGTCCGAGGACGGTCTGGGCCTTCATGTTCTGCTGCCACATCTTGACGGTGGCATCGTCGGGGACGAGCTCGCCGCGGCTGGAGAACTCGACGAAGACCTTGCCGAGGGCGGAGGTCATGTCGAGGGACCGGAAGACCTCGCCGCAGGAGAGATGGAAGAACCCGGGGATCGCGCCGAGAATCTTGCCCTGTGTGCCCTTGCCGGCGCCCGGAGCACCGAAGAGAAGGATGGTACGGAACCGCTCGCCCATATCGGACCTCCGTCCTGCGAGTATACGCGCGTGAAGCATCGGCTCGGCACGGGCCCGTCTTGGGGGCGTTGTGACCGGTTGCGAGAGGAAGGCGAGGGGTGGATCAGGCCTCGCCGGCGAGGACTTCCTTCATGAGGTTGGCGGGCATGGGACGGTAGGCGAGGAACTCCATGGTGGAGGAGGCGCGCCCCTGGGACATGCCTCGGAGGGTGGTGGTGTAGCCGAACATCTCGGAGAGGGGGACCTCGCAGGTGATGAGTTTGACGACGCCTCGGTCATCGGTCTCGACGATCATTCCGCGACGGGAGGCGATATCGCCGGTGATGTTGCCGACGAAGTCTTCGGGCACGGTGACGACGACCTTCATGATGGGTTCGAGGAGGACGTTGCCGGCCTTGGAGACGGCGTCACGGAGGGCGAGTCGGGCGGCCTGTTCGAAGGCGACCTGGGAGGAATCGACGGCGTGGTAAGACCCGTCGACGAGGGTGACCTTGATGTTGATGAGCGGGTAGCCGGCGGTGACGCCCGAGACGGCGGTCTGGCGGATGCCGGCCTCGACGGCGGGGATGTATTCCTTGGGGACGGAGCCGCCGACGATCGCGTTCTCGAAGGCGATCTGGTCGGTGAAGTCGAGTTCCTCGGCCTTGGCCTGCTCGGCGGTGAAGGGCTCGATGGTGATGGTGACGTCGCCGAACTGCCCGCGGCCGCCGGTCTGCTTGACGAACTTGCCGCGGATGTACTCGACCTTGCGGGTGATGGCCTCGCGGTAGGCGACGCGGGGCTTGCCGACCTCGACGCCGACCTTCATGTCGCGGACGAGTTTGTTTCGGATGATTTCGAGGTGGAGTTCGCCCATGCCGGCGATGATGGTCTGGCCGGTCTCTTCGTCGAAGTGGGAGCGGAAGGAGGGATCCTCGCGCCGGATGACGCCGAGGGCTTCGGAGAGTTTGCGCTTATCTTCGGCGGTCTTGGGCTCGATGGACATGGAGATGACGGGCTCGGGGAAGAGCATGCGTTCGAGGATGATGGGGTGCTCGGGGTCGCAGAGGGTGTCGCCCGTGTAGGAGTCCTTGATCCCGACGACGGCGACGATGCTCCCCGCGGAGGTCTCGTCGAGGGGAAGGCGGTGCTGGGCGTGCATCTCGTAGAGGCGGCTGGCGTTCTCCTTCTTCCCGTTGCCTGGGTTGAGGAGACGGGTGCCCTTGGCCATCTTGCCGGAGTAGACGCGCATGTAGGTGAGGTCGCCGTGGGAGTCCGAGACGACCTTGAAGACGAGGGCGGAGAAGGGGGCGGAGGGGTCGTGGGGACGGGTGAGTTTCTCTTCCTTGTCGCGGGGGTGGGTGCCCTCGACGGCGGGAACCTCCGAAGGTGAGGGGAGGAAATCAATGACGGAATCGAGGAGTTTCTGGATGCCCACGTTGCGGAGGGCGGCCCCGCAGAGCACGGGGTAGCAGCGCCGGGTGACGCAGCCCTTGCGGATGGCGGCCCGGAGTTCGGCGGTGGTGATGGAGTTCTCGTCGGTGAGGTACTTCTCGGTAAGGTGGTCGTCGAGTTCGGCGGCGGCTTCGACCAGTTTATGCCGCCATTCCCGCGCCTTGTCGAGGTACTCCTCGGGGATGTCCTTCTCAAACATGACGGCGCCCTGCTCGCCGGCGTCGAAGAAGTACGCCCGCATGGTCAGGAGATCGATGATGCCCTGGAAGGTCTGACCCTGGCCGAGCGGGTATTGGACGGCGATGGCATGAGCGCCAAGGCGGGTCTTGATCGTGCGGAAGGAGAAATCGAAGTCCGCGCCGAGTTTGTCCATCTTGTTGATGAAACAGAGGCGGGGGACCTTGTAGCGGTCGGCCTGTCGCCAGACGGTCTCGGACTGGGCCTCGACGCCCTCCTTCCCGTCGAAGACGGCGACCGCGCCGTCGAGGACGCGGAGGGAGCGCTCGACCTCGATCGTGAAATCGACGTGGCCGGGGGTGTCGATCAGGTTGATCTTGTACTCGCGGCCGGCGTATTCCCACGGGCAGGTCGTGGCGGCGGACTGGATGGTGATGCCGCGCTCCTGCTCCTCCTGGAGGAAGTCCATGGTGGCGGTGCCCTCGTGGACCTCGCCAAGTTTGTAGGTCTTGCCGGTGTAGAAGAGGATGCGCTCGGAGACGGTGGTCTTTCCGGCGTCGATGTGGGCGCAGATGCCGATGTTGCGGATCATGGAAAGGTCGGCGGTCATGGGTGTTCTCTCGTGAGGGGGTCCTGGTATCGGTCGTCGGCGATGGGTGGTTCTCCATCGGCGAGCGGATGTTCGCGCTTCGGGCCCCTTCCGATGGGGCGTGATCGGGATGTCGTGCTCTCGGCGGCGTCCGGGGCTGAACCGCTCCCGGGATGGGCGGTTATTCCGGGTCCTCGTCCGAAGCGTCGCTCATGTTGTTCATGGGTCGATCCGGACGGTCTGGCCCCGCTCCCCCTTGCGTGTGCGAAACTGATTTGAAGCGCAAGGAGTCGGGCAATGGTAGGCATGGGGGCGGGGCGGTCAAGGTGTCGATGAGAGCCTCGTCATCTCCTCACGTTCCGATTCGCGGAGCTGTCGGAGGGGGTCGAGACGAAGGTTATCGTTCCTCCGGAGGGCTTCGGCGGCCCATGTCGAGGCGGCGTCGGGCTCGGTCCGCAGCGCGTGGAGGCGGGCGAGGCGCACCGGGACGGCCACGCCATGGGGGTCGAGCAGGGCGGCGCGGGTCCACGCCGCCAGCGCGCGGTCTTGCAAGGCCGGATCGCCTGTCGCTCGGTGGAGCTCGCTGGCGACGGTCGCGAGCCAGGCATAGGACCGCGAGGTTGGGAAGCGTGTCACGGCGAGTTCCGCGGCACGGAGGGCTTCAAGGGTGTTGCCTGGGGAGTCGAGGGAGATTCCGAGCGTGAGACGAGTGCGGGAGAGGGCTTCGAGCGTCCCCAGATGGCGGGCATTCGCCTGGTCCAGGAGTTCGGCCGCGGCGGCCAGGCGTGTGCGGACGAGGTCGGCAAGGGCTGCATCGACGTCTCTCGCCGAGAAGGGGACGCGATAGCCGACCAGCGCGGAGAGGTCATCGAGGACACGCTCGGGACGCTCGGGGCTGACGCCCGAGGCGAGGGCTCGGACCCGCGCGGCCATTGCGCCCGCGGGGAGGGCTTGATCGCCTGCCCGGCGGAGGGCGTGCTCCCACCGGAAGACTTCTGGCGCGAGCGACCCGAACCCGCCGAGCGAGACCATCGCGAGGAGGGCGATTGCGGGAAGCGCCGGGATCGAACGGCGTTCGCGGAAGTTCGTGGTGATCGGAGAAGCGGCGCAGGCAACGACCGCGAGCGCGAAAGGAGCGGAGCCGACCCACGTACCCGTGACGTCGAACATAAGGTGGGCGGCGAGGGCCAGGGCGCCGCAGACGACCGGCGCAACAGGGACTTCTCTGCGGAAGAAGGAGAGGATCGCCAGGGCGCAACCGGCCCAAGCCGCGAGCCCGACGAGTCGTGCGAGGGCGAACTCGATCGAGACAACATGGGACTCTGACCAGGCGGAGACGCCGACGGCGATCGCGGCGACGCCGACGATGGCGAGGATGTCGGGGCGTGCGATGCCGACGGAGCCGGGGTCGTCGCGATGGGTCGGGTCGGGTGCGATCGTCGCCAAGAGGGCGCGACCAGCGTGTCTGACCCAGAGCACGATCGTGGCGATCCAGGCAGCACCCAGGATGCCGAGGGTGGCGAGGTAGTCCATGAAGAGAGAGTGGGGGCTGTCGACGTCCTCCGGGCTCAGGGGAGGCTTGGCAAGGAGATAGGCCTGCTTGAAACCCGCTGGGCCGACGCCAAGAAGGGGGTGTTCGAGGACGATTCGGGTGCCTCCGACGAGGTAGAACGCCCGGAAGAGGAGGCTGCGCTCGCCGAGGGTCTCGCCGAGGACGCCTCGGGAGAGCACGGCGAGGATCGGGGCGACGAGGAAGGCGAGGGCGATCGCCCCGCCGCCGGCGAGGAGGTAGGGCCGCACGCGCGAGGCGACCGGAATCTTCGCGCGCGAGGACGCGACGAGGGCAACAAGCGAGAGCCCGGCGAGAGCCGCGGCCGTGGCCCCTTTGGAGTGGGTGAAGAACAGCGTGACCGCGGCGGCGGCGGAGGCGAGGGTGATCAGTCCCGCGAAGCCGTCAGGGAAGGGACGGTTCGCCGCGCGAGCGGAAGACCATGCACGGATCGTGAGGGGGACAAGGGCGATGGTGGCGAGCGCGGCGAAGGAGCCCAGGACGTTCGAGAGCCCGAACCAACCGGTCGCTTCGGGCTGGCGGAGGCGGCGTTCATAGGAACGGGCCATGAACGAGTCGGGCGTCCAGCCCTGGGAGGCCAGGAACCCGTCGCGGTTGGATTCGAAGGCTGCGACAGTTGCCGGGTGCTCGACGAAGACCTGGAGGAGGCCCTTGACCGCGAGCATGCATGCGAGCGCGAGGAAGAGGGCCCAGGTGCGGGCCCAGAGCGTTCGGTCACGGCAGGCGTGAGCGAGGGCCAGGGCGCCGGACATCGCGGCGGTCCAGTGGGCGCCAAGGCGGAGGTCGTCGAGGGACGAGCCGAGCGAGAACCGGGAGTGGAAGAGGGCGGCGATCGCGCCGAGCGAGACGAGGAGGGTCGGCACGGCCATGAGGCGGGCGCGGTCGAGGAAGAGAAGGACGAGGGAGGTGGCGATCGCGACAAGGTCGAGTGCGATCCCGGCGGAGGGGCCAAGCCCTACCGACGGGGCGGAGAAATGCAGGGGATCCGTGCTCCAGATCGGGAAGGGATCGTTCGTCGAGATCGCACGGGCGAGGATGCACGAGACGAGCACGGCCCAAGCGCCGGTGCGGGCTGGAGCGGAAGGAGTCATGGCTTGCCGGAGAGTTCGGCGTCCGGGCCGGATCGGGCGCGGGCCCACTCGAAGAGGGCAAGGACAAGGAGGATCAGCACGACCTGGGCGGCGGCGAGGAGCGCCTGCCACCCTCGCAGCGCGGGGAGCATGATCCCCGTGAACCCGGTGATCGCGGCGCAGCCCCAGATCACGGCGACGGCACTGCGGCGAGAGAGCCCGAGGCGGACCAGGCGGTGGGAGAAATGCTGGAGATCGCCCACGAAGGGGGAACGCCCCTGGGACAGGCGGATGATCGTGACGCTCGTGAAGTCGTAGAGGGGAATCGCGAGGATCGCGAGCGGGATGAAGACGCCGTACCACGGGGTTGGGCCTCGGGCAGGATCGACGTAGGTGGTACGGACGGCAAGGACGGCGAGCGCGAACCCGAGGACGAGAGACCCGGAATCGCCCATGAAGAGAAGAGCGCCGCGCGGGCGGGGGGCGTTGAAGACCAGGAACCCTGCGAGCGTCCCGACGAGCAGGGCGAGCGTCCCGGCTACGAACCACTGCCCGGACGCGAGGGCGGCAGACAGGAAGCACGACGCGGCAATGGCGCCGGTGCCGGCGGAGAGCCCGTCCATGTTGTCCATGAAGTTCATGGCGTTGGTGACGATGAGAATCCAGAGGGCGGTGACTGCGTAAGACAGCCAGGGGCCGCCGACGTGCGGGTCGAGGAGTTCGAGGAGTCGGGTCTGGGTGAGGATGGGGAACGCGAACGCGGCGCAGGCCATCACGCCGAGTTTGAGGCCAGGGCCGAGGGGGCGTCGGTCGTCGATGAGCCCGAGGAGATGGAGGATGGTCAGGATCGCGAGGAGGGTCAAGGCTTCGGGGAGGCGGGCGCGCGCACCGGGGAGGTGGACGGCGGCGGCGGGCAGGGCTCGGGCGAGCCAATCGGCATCGATCAGGGCGACGACGACGACGAGCGCCAGGAGAGGGAGAGCGAGGCCGGCAAAGACGCCCACGCCACCGGTGTTGGGCACGCGGCGGGGCTTGAGTTTGACCTGTCCCGCAACGCCCGCGGCGTCGTAGGCACGAAGGCGGTGGCCAAGCCGCCACATCACGCCCGTCGCGAGGACGGAGACGAGGAAGGCAAGGGGTGCGAGGGAGAGGGCGGCCCAGACCATCGGCGCGGAGTGTACGTCACTCCGGGTGTGTCGCCTTTCGGAGGCGGCGGGCGAGGGGCCACACCCCCCACATGAGGACGAACAGGGTGATGACGATGCCGACGAGGAGGAAGACTCGGCCTGGCCAGGGTCCGAGGCGATCGATGAGGGTGGGAACATCGGGCGTGACGGGGCCGACGTAGCCGTAGTTGAGTCCGGTGAGGGCGTCGAAGGTGGCCATGACTGCGACGTACGTAAGGCCGACGAAGATGGCGAGGCGGAGGTCGCGGATCGAAGGACGGTACCCGTCAACCACGATGAGGTAGATCCCGGTGCCGATGATCTGGGTATGCCCGATCCAGAAGAGCCAGTATTCGAGGTCGGCGTACCCGACCTGGAGCGTCGGTGTGAGGAACCCCTGCGTGGAGAGTCCGACGCCGAAGAAATAGGTCAGGACGCGTCCGACCCTGGAAGGGGTCAGCATGGAAAGGGCGGCGGCCCAGACGACGAGATCGCAGACGTGGAGCGGGAGGCTGGTTTGGATCTCGAAGTTGGCGGGGAGGAACCAATGGACGATGGTGAGGATCTGGAAGAGGACGATGAAGATCCCCCAGCCGAGCCGCAGGCGGCGCTCGGCGGGAGAGCCCCGCCACTTGCGTCCGAGGAGGAGAGAAACGCCGATTGATCCGCAGAAGATGGCGAGGGAGACGGCATGGAAAGCGGAGAGGGACTTGAAATCCGCCGCCCAGGTTGCGGGGGAGGTCATGGCGAGGCTCTCGCGGCCTCGTGGCGGAGTTGGCCGCAGGCGGCGGCAATGTCCCGTCCGCGCGACGCACGGATGTGGGCGTTGACGTGTCGTAGGCGGAGGATGGCCTGGAAGGCGCGGACATCGTCGGTGCGTGGTCGTTTGAACTCGAGTCCGGCGACCTCGTTGTAACGGATGAGGTTGACGTTGGCACGCATGGAACGGGCGAGAGAGGCGAGGGCCTCGGCGTGCTCGGGCTGGTCGTTGACGCCGCGGAGGAGGGTGTATTCGAGGGTGATCTCGCGCCCGGTTTTGTCGAACCAGCGCTGGCAGGCGTCGAGCAGGTCGCGGATCGTCGTGAACTCGGCCCAGGGGATCAGGCGACGGCGGAGGTCGTCGGTGGGGGCATGGAGAGACAGGGCGAGCGTGATCGGAAGATCGAGTTCCTCGGCGAGCCGGTCGATCGCCTTGGGGAGGCCCACGGTCGAGATGGTGATCCTGCGGGCCGAGATGCCCAGGCCCCATGGGGCCGCGAGGGTGCGCACGGCGTGGAGAACGTTGGAGATGTTGGCAAGCGGCTCACCCATTCCCATGAAGACGACGTTGGTGATGCGTCCGACGCCATCGAGACGCCCGAGTCGCCAGACCTGCTCGACGATCCGACCCGCGGTGAGATTGGCTTCGAGCCCGTCGAGCCCCGAGGCGCAGAACCTGCACCCGACCGGGCATCCAACCTGGCTGGAGACACAGGCGGTGCGACGGAGGCCGGTGGGATCCTGGCTCGGGATCATCACACACTCGGTCTTGCGGGTGGAGGGAGTCTGGGCGAGGATGGGGAGGGTGACGGGGGCTTCGTTCCAGCCGATGAGGAGTTTCTGGGTGCCATCGCTCGCTCGCTGATGGGCGAGGACGTCGCCTGTGAGGAAGGCCATGTCGCTCGCGAGGGTCTCGCGGTCGCGGCGGGAGAGGTTGGTCATGGAGGCGGGATCGATGATGCCCTTGGCATAGACCCACTCGAGGATCTGGGCGGCGCGGAAGGCGGGCATGCCTCGGGCGAAGCACCAATCCCGAAGGGTGTCGGGGGTGAAGTGGAAGACGTGGTGGGAGTGGTTAGGCACCGGGGGTAGGGTACGGGCCATGGTCTTCTTCGGGGCGAGTGCCCTTGGGCGGTGCACTGACGGAAAGGACCGCGCGCCCGTACTGATCGGCGGTGATTTCCGGCGGGGCGACACGGATAGGGGTTTCGGGGCGGCGTTGGTCGCGGAGCATCCGCCGGAGGGCGAGGGGAAGGGCGAACTCGACGTCCTCCTCCACGATGTCGCGCTGTTCGAGCGTTCCGCCGAAGCGATCGAGGAGCGTGCGGCAGATCCCCGCGACGAGGTCCTCCGGGGCGGAGGCGCCGGCGGTGATGAGGACGGTCTCGTCACCGGTGGGGAACCACTCCTCGCGGAGATCGGCGGCGTCGTCCACGAGTCGTGCGGGCGCGCCGGCGTTGGCGGCGATCTCGGTGAGACGGACGGAGTTCGAAGAGATGCGAGAGCCCACGACGAGGACGAGGTCGCATTCCGGGGCGATGGTTCGGACGGCCTGCTGTCGATTCGTGGTTGCGTAGCAGATGTCCGACGAGGGAGGTTCCTTGATGTTCGGGAAGGCCTTGCGGAGGGCGTTGATGATAATCGCTGCGTCGTCGGTTGAGAGCGTGGTCTGCGTGAGGTAGATGAGGCGATCGGGATCGTCGATGCGGAGGTGCGGGATGTCGTCGGGGGATTCGACAACCTGGATGGCGTCGGGGGCTTCGCCCGAGGTGCCCACGACTTCCTGATGGTTGCGGTGGCCGACGAGGAGGATCTGGTAGCCGCGGCCGGCATAGCGGATCGCCTCGGAGTGGACCTTGGTCACGAGGGGGCAGGTGGCGTCGATGGTGGTGAGGTTGCGGGCGCGGGCGTGGGCGCGGACGGCGGGGGAGACGCCGTGGGCGGAGAAGACGACGATCTCGCCCAAGGGGACTTCGTCGAGGTTTTCGATGAAGACGACGCCGCGGTCGATGAAGCGGCGGACGACGTGGAGGTTGTGAACGATCTCGTGGAAGACGTAGATGGTCCGCCCGGGATGGAGGGAGAGGACCTGGTCGACGACGTCGATGGCCATGCGGACGCCCGCGCAGAACCCGCGGGGATTGGCGAGGATGAGTCGCATGGGTGGGGGATGATAGTCGTGGGCAGGCGTACCCTTTCGTGAGCGAGGTGAGGCCGAGAACAAGAGGAGGCTCGCGATGAGATGGCGCGTGTGGTTGGCGGCTGTGGTTCTGGGTTGGGGTGCTGTGTCGTGGGCACAAGACGGGCAGCGGCGCTTCGGGCTTGCGGACCCGCCGCCCAAGCCGGAAGGGACGATCCGGCTCACGACGTACAACGTCGAGAACCTGTTCGACGAGAAGGATGACCCCGCGCTGTCTGGGGAGCTTGAGGACATCGACGACGCGAAGCCGAAGGAACACATCGAGGCAGTGGCGGCAGCGATCCGGAGGCTGGACCCGGACATCCTTGCGCTTCAGGAGGTGGAATCGAAGGAGGTTGTGCTCTGGTTTCGGGATACATTCCTGGCGGGCATGGGGTACGACTACGTGGCCTCTCTGGACGCGGGAGACCCGCGAGGGATCGAGAATGCGGTGCTCAGCCGGTTCCCGATCCGTGAGGAGGAGGTCTGGCTGAATCTCCCGCTGGGGGTCCACCCGCCGAAACTCGGGAGCCGTGACCACCCCGAGGCGGGGCAACCGCTCGTTCTGAAGCGCTCGCCCCTCGGGGTGAAGGTGGAGGTCGGGGAAGGGGAGAGGCTCACGATGTTCGTTGTGCATCACAAGTCGGGGCGCGACTATGGGTATCAGCGCACGGCGGAAGCGAAGCGGGTGGTGGAACTTGCAAAGGGTGCTGGGAGTGGGAATCCGGAGGCGTGGGTCGTGATCCTCGGGGACTTCAACAGTGTTCCCGGGAGCGAGGCCCATCAGACGTATTCGGATGCGGGCTGGGTGGACGTGATCCCCGGGGCGCGCACGGCCGAGACGACCTCGCATTCGTCCGGCCGGGCGATCGATCACATCCTGGTCACGCCTTCAATGTCGAAGCACCTTGCTGGGCAAGGGTTTGTGCTCGGGACGGTCGATCGGCCCGAGGGGGCGGACTGGCGGACGACGCCCGAGCCCGCGGGATGGGCGTCCGACCACTACCCAGTGAGTGTGGATCTGAGGATCGGGAAGCCGCGGTGAACCGCTGACACGCGCTCAGATTGGGTTCAGGGGGGTGTGGACAAGTCTCGCCTTGAAAAGGGCTGGGTATACTCCCCCCGTCGAGCGGGCGTGGATGGAGCCGTGCCCATTCTTCCAGCCCAGGGATCGGGATCGGGAGTGCCCGATGGGCGACGTGAAGCCTTGGCAGATCGTAGTGATCGTGGGCGCGTTCCTTGGCGCCGGTGTCCTGCTGTGGCTGACGCTCAACCGAGGGCCGGACATCCGGATCGCGGACGCGATGCTGATGGTGGATGTGAGAACGGGGGAGTTGTTCGAGGTTTCTCGGAAGCCGCGCCCGCCGACGATCCCCGCTCCGAACCCCGGGACCAAGGAGTTGACGCTCCTGCCGGTGGAGAAGGGGGAGGACGGAACGTGGAGGGTGATGGGACGGTACCTGGATAACGTCGAGGCGCTCAAGCCCAGCACGGAGGTGCTGGTCGATCGTGACACGGGCGAGGTCAGGCCGACGAACACGAAGCCCAAGCGGGGATGAGAAGGAGGCGAAGGTGCGCCGAGCGTTCACGTTGATCGAGTTGCTGGTGGTGATCGCGATCATTGCCCTTCTGCTCGGGCTCCTGCTCCCATCTCTGGGGAGCGCACGGGACGCGGCCCGGATGGTCGCTTGCGCGGCGATGGCCCGTCAGTTGGGCGATGCGCAGGCGACGTACATGAACGGGAACAGGGAATACTTCGCGGGCCCGAACACGTCGGGCGCCGACATCCAGGTCGGGGCGGCGAAGTGCGAGGGTGAGACGAACCCGTCCATGCCCACGCAGTCGTACGACTGGATCAGCCCGGTGCTGGGGGAGGAACTCAACTTCTCGTCGCAGCGTTCGGTGCGCATGGCGCAGATCTTCAACAACTATGGGTGTGCGGCAGCGCGTGAACCGTCCAGCCCGTGGGTAGGGTCGAGCGCTTCGGATATCCAGGACTTCATCAAGACGAACAACGATGTGGGCTATCGGCAGAACAGTTACCTGACGCCATCGAGTTTCCACCTCTTCGCGGATGCACTCGCGGCGAAGAAGCATCCGTATAAGGGCAAGTTCCTGCGGTGGTCGTTCAACACCCCGGTCGCGATGCGGCATACCTACCAGCCCAGGCTGGATCTGATCGGGCTCGAGCCGGCAAAGAAGGTCCTCCTGGCCGACGGGACGAGGTACTACGACGACGTGCTCAAAATCCTTGACTTCGATGCGACGCCCAGCCCGCAGTACTACGGTGCGTTCACCGCATCGGGCCCGATCTTCGATGGCTCGCGTGAGTACGGCAAGATCAACGCGTCGAACCCGACGAACTATCTTCTTTCCTTCCGCCACCCGGGGCAGAAGATCAACATCACGTTTTTCGACGGGCACGTCGGTGCGATGAAGTCAGAGGATGCCTGGATGGATGCGTCGCCCTGGTATCCGGGCGGGAGCATCTTCAACGGGGCGAGCGCGACGCAGGAGTCGGTCGCGTATTACGCCAATCGGAGCAAGAACATCCCCTGACGGATGGGCTCACGCGGGGTGGTCATCGCCTGCGGGAGGCGGCTTTCGCGGCGGGTTTGCGCCGGGCCTGACGCACCGACGTTCGGGACGTCGGCTTCGACCCGGGCTTTCGCACGGCGGCGGATCCGGCTGCTTTTTTACCGATGGGTTTCGCCTTGCTCGCGGGCGGTGGTCGAGGCGGCTTGGCGGTGGTGCCGGGGCGCTCGGTGCTCCACTTGCCCGCGGCGGTCAGCCCGGCGACGTAGCTCGCGATAAAGCGTTCGGCGGTGACGCGACGGAAGGCCTCGCCCACGACCTCGAGGGGGACATCCTCGATGCGCTTGAAGCGGATGCAGGCCTTGCCCATGTCGAGCCGCTTGCCGGCGCCGGTCCATGCGCTCGTGAACCAGCGGTGGTAGTCGCTGTCGCTGTAGACGCACATCATCGCGAGCGTCATGTAGCCCTTGCGCGACGCGATCGAAGCGAAGGGGACCGGCAGCCGAGGATCGCAGTGGTAGCCGGCGGGGAAGAGGGCATGGGGCACGTAGTACCCAATCATGCCGTACTGGATTCCTTCTTCGAACCCCTCGTCGAGGTTGTCGAGGATGACCCGGCGAAGGCGTGAGAGCGAGGCCCGGCGGTCGGGGGGGAGGGATTGGAGGTAGCCGGCGACGGTGGTCGGTACGGTGGGCATGGGAAGAGTGTACCGGCCCGGGGCGGGAGGCTTATGTCAGCGGGTACTCGAGTTCGAGTTCGTCGCGGAGAGGGATGCCGTCGGCGGAGCAGACGGGGATGGAGTTCTCGTATGCATCGCGGTAGTGGTCGATCATGCCGGGGAACAGGCGGGCGAGGCGGAACCCGCGTCGCTGATAGAAACCGAGGGCCGAGAGGTTGTCGTTGCTCGTGGTGAGGAAGACTCGGCTCGCGCCTGCGGCCCTGGCCTCATCGATGACACGGGCAAGCAGCGCCCCGCCGATGCCCCGGGCTTCCTCGCACGTGCTGAGCGTGACGATCTCCCATCCTTGCTTCGAGGGGGCATAGGTCGCGAGCCCGAGCGGGCGAGTGCCCTCGTGCGCGACGAGCGCAGGGATCGCATCGGCGTCGTAGCGGACGTCTCGTGAGTAGATCGTCGTGGTGATCCAGTGTCGGCGGAGTTCGTCGCGCACAAAGGGGAGGTCGTCGGGAGTGGTCGGGACAATCTCGAAGGCGCCGCGACGTTCGATCCATGCGAGGACATCCGAGGCGTTGCGGTCCGGCGGGAAGACGGGATACCAGCAGTGCTGGACGATGCCGTCCTGGACGAACCACGCCATGCGAGCGAGGAGTGTGTCGGGCCCGCCCGATTCGACGGGGAATCGGAAGGTGGGAAGCCGCATCGCGCGGGCGAGCGCGAGATCGGCGTCGCTGAGCATGGGGAACGGGACGTGCGTTCGCGCGATGAACTCACGCTGGTGGTCGGATGTGCTCGTGCTCACGCCCAGGACTTGAACTCCCATCGCGGCGAACCGGGCGTGGAGGTCCCGGAACCCGCAGGACTGGGGCGTGCATCCTCGAGCGCCGGGGATGGTGTCCCAGTCTTCCCCGCGGTAGCCCAAGGACGGCGGCTGCCCGGGAACGCCCGTGCGGGGGTAGAAAAAAAGCACCGCGCGTGCGATCGAGGGGAGGTGGACCTGTGAGCCGTCGGTCGCCGGGAGGCGAAGGTCGGGGAGACGCGCGGCGAAGAGGTGGGCGGCGCGTCCGTCGTTGGTCGGTACCGGGAGGCCCGGCGGGAGGACAGCGGGATCGTGCGCGGGCGGGGTTGGCGCGGTGTCGTGCGTCACAGCGAGACGTACGCACGGAGGCCCTGGAGTCCGCCCTCGCGACCGAAGCCGGACTCCTTGAAGCCGCCGAAGGGGGATGCGGGATCGAACTGGTTGTAGGTGTTCATCCAGACGACACCGGCCTTGAGGCGTCGGGCGACCTCGAAGATCTTGGATCCCTTGTCGGTCCAGACGCCGGCGGCGAGCCCGTAGGGTGTGTTGTTGGCGCGGGTGATCGCTTCCTCCGGCGTGCGGAAGGTCATGGCCGCGAGGACCGGGCCGAAGATCTCTTCGCGGGCGATGACGTGCGAAGGCTGGACGCCGGTGAAGAAGCAGGGGTTGCACCAGAACCCGCGGTCGGGAAGCGGCGAGCCGTTGACCTCGTGGAGGCGGGCGCCGTCGTCGACGCCGGCGCGGAGGTAGCCGTGGATTTTGTCGAGTTGGGCGCGGCTGTTGATGGCGCCGATGTCCGTGTTTTTGTCGAGCGGGTCGCCGACGCGGAGGGTGGAGATCCGGAGGGCGAGTCTGCGGGCGACCTCGTCCGCGATGGACTCCTGGACGAGAAGCCGGGAACCCGCGCAGCACACGTGCCCGTTGTTGGAATAGATCCCCCAGATGATCCCCTCGATCGCCTGATCGAGGCTGGCGTCCTCGAAGATGATGTTCGGGCTCTTGCCCCCGAGTTCGAGCGTAAGCCGTTTCACCGTCGGGGCGACGGCCTGAGCGAGGCGCTTGCCGACCTCTGTCGAGCCGGTGAACGCGATCTTGTCCACGCCCGGGTGGGCGACGAGCGCGGCACCGGTCGAGCCGTCGCCGGTGACGATGTTGACGACCCCTGGGGGGAGGTCGATCTCCTGGAAGATCTCGGCGAGACGAAGGGCGGTCAGGGGCGTCGTCTCCGCAGGCTTGAGGACGCACGTGTTCCCGCAGGCGAGAGCCGGGGCGAGTTTCCACGCGGCCATAAGGAGCGGGAAGTTCCACGGGATGATCTGCCCGCACACGCCAATTGGGCGAGGCTTCCGCCCGGGAAAGGCATACGCGAGTTTGTCGGCCCAACCTGCGTGGTAGAAGAAGTGGGCCGCTGCGGCGGGGATGTCCATATCCCGCGACTCGCGGATCGGTTTGCCGGAGTTCATGGACTCGAGGACGGAGAGTTCGCGGGCGCGCTCCTGGATGCGGCGAGCGATGCGGAAGATGAACTTTGCCCGCTCGACCGGCTTGAGTCGCGACCAAGCGGGGAGGGCCTGACGTGCGGCCCGCACCGCGGAATCGATGTCGCGTGCGGAGCCCTGCGCCACCTCCGCGAGTACGGTCTCGGTCGCGGGGTTGATCGTCTTGAAGCGAGCGCGAGCCTTCGTGAAACGGCCGTCAATGAAGTGCCCGTAGGCAGCCGCGATCTCGACCTTCGCGGTCTCGGGCGCGGGGGCGTAGTCGGGCCTCGGGGCCAGGGTGGTCATGGCTGAGGATAGGGCCGGGCCGGGGTGAGGGGCTAAGCCTCCGAGAACTCGTACGCCGCCTCGTAGCGACCGCTTTTGAGCCGGAAGAGCTGGCGAAGGATGTCGTTGGCGAGCGTCGAGGCGCCCAGGCGGAACCACTCCGGCATAAGCCACGGGTTCGGGCCCTCCACCACCCCGTGCATCGTCTCCGCCACCATCACCAGCATCTGCACCGCCTGCTTGGCCGTGCGGATGCCCCCTGCGGGCTTGACGCCGACGATCCGACCGCCGCGCATGGCCTCATCGCGCACGGATTCGAGCAGCACGAGCGTGCTCGGGGGCGTGGCCGCGGGCTGGACCTTGCCGGTGCTGGTCTTGACAAAGTCCGCGCCGGCGGCGATGGCGAGGTCGCTCGCGAAGCGCATGTTGTCGTAGGTCTCGAGTTCGCCGGTCTCGAGGATGACCTTCAGGTGTGCGGCGCCGCATGCCTCCTTCACATGCCGGATTTCCCCGTGCACTTCGGCGTAGCGACCGGCGAGGAAGGCGCCCCGGTTGATGACCATGTCGATCTCGTCCGCGCCCGCCGCCACGGCCCGTCGCGTGTCCTCGAGCCGGACGTCCAGCGGGTACTGCCCGCTCGGAAAGCCCGTTGCGACCGAGGCGAGCTTGACACACCCGCGTGCGCCCAGCGAGTCGAGGGCCTCCGCCGCCACGGGCACGAGTTGGGGGTAGACACAGACCGCCGCCACCGCCGGGACGCGATACCCCAGCACGTCCTCGTCCCGCTCGCACGGGCGCACGGCTTTGCGGCAGAGGGACCGGACCTTCTCCGGCGAGTCCTTCCCTTCGAGCGTCGTCAGGTCGATCATCGACATCGCGAGGCGGAGCAGGCCCTCCTTGGTCGCGGCCTTGATGGATCGGCGGGAGAGCATCAGGGCCCGTGCTTCGAGCGCGACGCCGTCAACCGTCACCCGCCGTGGATGTGTCATGCGATTCCATCGTAGGGGGGAGCGAACGAATGAAGGTGGCGACGACGGCTGCGCACGCCCGGGAGAACGAAGGGTCGGTCCAAAGGTTGTTGTGCCCCGCGCCTGGGATCATCGCGAGCGTCGCGCACGGTGCTGAGGAGGCGATCGCCCGGGCGTCCTCGGGTGGGCAGATCTCGTCGGAATCGCCGTGGAGAACGAGCAGGGGGACGTGGACCTTGGCGGCATGGGAGGCGCGATCGAACCCGCGCCAGGATCGGCGAGCGCGAAGGCTCACACCCATGAGCGCGAGTGCGAGGGCGAGCCCGGCAGGCATCGATGCGAGGCGGAGGACGCTGCGTGCGGGCGTGAGGGCGAGGCGATAGGCCCCCTCGATGATGACGCCGGAGATGGTGGATGGCTCGCGAGCGACGACGAGCGAGACGCCTGCGCCGAGCGAGACGCCGACGAGCACGACGGGCCGATCCGTGCGAAGGTGATCGAGCAAGGCGCGCAGGTCATCGGGCTCCCGCAGCCCGAGTGTGCACCAACCCGCGGCCTCGCCGTGTCCGGGGAGATCCCAGAGGACGACACGCGACGCGTGGAGGGCGATGGACGGAAGCCTCGAGAGCGAACCGAGGCGGGAGTCCCCCCAGCCGTGAGTGACGACGACGACGGGTCCTGCGGGGTCCTGGCCTGTGACGTCCCATGCGGGAAGGTCCATGCCACGCGAGCGGAAGGCCCAGGTCTCGAAACGGAGGCCGAGCGCGGCCGGATCGGACGGGCGCGACCGGGCGATGGCCCATGCGAGCGTCTTGCGTGGCGGCCTCGTGAGCCCGGAGTAGACCAGTCCGGCCGCGAGGACCACCGCAACGAACAAACCAGAGACGAGGAGGGCGAGGAGGCCGAGCACAGGGGTCAGCCCGCGAAGAGAGCGGCGAGGTCCTGGTAGGTGACGAGGAGGAAGAGGGATCCGATGAGGATGATCCCGACAAGGGTTGCCGCGTTCTGGACGCCGACCGGGACGGGCTTTCCCCTGGCCTGTTCGACCAGGAGGAAGACGAACTGCCCTCCGTCGACAATGGGCAGTGGGAGGAAGTTAATCACGGCGAGGTTGATGGAGATGAGGGCCATGAAGAAGAGGAGCCAGACGGGGCCCTTGCTCGCGATGCGTGTCCCGAAGTGGGCGATTCCTACGGGGCCCTTGAGGTGCTCGATGCGGACGGTTCCCTCGAACAGGCGTGCGAACGTGGCATAGGTGAGGAGCATGACCCGGTGGGTCTCGGCCAGGCCCATGCGGATGGCATCGATGGGGCCCGAAGCGACGAGGTTGATCTGCTCGGTCTCGAAGACCGCGATGGAGATCGGGGATCTCCAGCCCAGTGCATGGAGCCCGGCGAGATCATCGGCGGTGAGGTCGAGGGAGAGGCGCTCCGGGGCGGCGCTCGACCCAAAGGGAGCAAGATCGAGGTCGATGCTCGCGCCCTCGCCGAGCGCGTGGGCCTGGCGTGTGGCGTTGAGGAAAGCCTCGCGGGCCTCGACAAGGTTGGAGACCGGCTGCCCTGCCACACGGAGGACCTGGAGGCCGGGACGAGCGATGACGCCGAAGGCGGGAGGCGTGCGCGGTTCCCCCTGGTCGTCGAGCGCTGCCACGCGGGAGGGGGGAAGGCTCAGGAGCGTGGAGAGTGCCGCGGTGTCCTCGGGAACGAAGCCGATCCTCGGGTTCCTGCGGGTCACCGAAAGGGCCAGGGGGATCTCCCGGATGCCTTCGGGAGACTCTCGCAGGACAACCGCTTGGATTTCCGATCCGCGGTGGCGACGAATCTCGGCGATTCCCTCGGAGACCGAGGGGAACTCGAGGTCTCCCAGGCGGGCGAAGACATCGCCGGTGCGGAGTCCCATCGCCATGGCTCGTTTCTCGGGGTCACCAACACGGAGGACCGGTGTGAGCCCGAGGAGGTGATCCTGATAGGCTTTCCCTCCGCCGGGGAGTGTGACGACGGTCGTGTCCAGGAGCGGGATGGGGGTGAGCATGGCCGTGATTCGAACGCCATCGGGCGACTCGAACTCGGCTTCGAACGGGGCGCCTCGCTTCGCGGCGAGATCGAGTTCGTGGGCGCCAAGGACATCATCGTCGTGGTCGATGCGGATGAGGCGCAGGCCCGGGGTCAGCCCTGGAACGCGCGCGAGTTCACGTGCGAGCCGTTGGGCGTCGGCATCGTTCGAAGGGGTCTCGATCGTCGGGGCGAGCAGGGGAAGGATGCCGAGATCGAGCAGTCGCGTCGCATCGCTGACCTTTGGAATGATCTCGAAGCGGAGTTCGCCTTCACCCTCACGGCGGACATCGAGCCGGACGGCCTGCCCGCGGCGAGCCATCGCACCGGCCAGGACGAGGTCGTTGAAGGTGCGTGCGGGGCGGTCGTTGACGGCGACAACGGTGTCCCCCGGCCGGAGGCCGACGACGGTCGGCGCGTCGTGCCCGACGGGAGAGGCCGTCGCGGCGGGACTGCCTGGGATCACGAACCCGACGCGGGCGGGCTCGGTGCGCAGCCCGACCATGAAGACGATGACGTAGAGGGCCGCGGCGAGGATGACATTCATCACGACGCCTGCGGAGATGACGACCATGCGTTTGGAGGGCGTGCAGGCCTGGTAACTGTCGGGTTCGGAACTGGTGGCAGCGGGGTCGAGGTCGTCCTGGCCGAGCATCTTCACGTAGCCGCCCAGAGGGAGGACATTGAAGCGGTACTCGGTGGGAGAGAGGGCGGCGGCGTCGCCGGTCCTGGCGCGGGCGAGGTATTCCGCCTCGCTGGAGCCTCGGCGGAACCCGAGGCCTTTTCGCCAGGTGATGATCGGGGCTCCGAACCCGATCGCGAAGGCGAGGACGCGGATCCCGGCCCATCGTGCGGCGAGGTAGTGCCCGAGTTCGTGGATGAAGATGATGAAGGTAAATCCCGCGATGACGAGCGCGAGATCCATGAGCGTCCCGAGGATTCCCAATACCTGACTCATGCCTCAATCAAAGGCGCGGCTCGGCGTTCGGGCTGACGGGTCTTCCATCGAGGGTTTCCTGTCACGGGCTCAGCCGGCCAGCCAGGAGATCGCGGGTCGGACGACCTCGAACGCGATCAGGAGGATGATGATCCACTCGAGCAGTTCCATGCGGAGATTGGCCCGGTGGTCGCTCAGCCTCCCGTGCATGGACTCGATCGTCGTGATTTTGCGGAGGATCGACGCATCCCACGCGGGGAGGTGGAATCGTCTCGCGGCAGCCTGGTAGACGCGGGCGAGGTACTGGTCCCCCACGAGTTTGAGCGTGTTGTTGACCCCCTCGAAGAGGAGAGAAGCGTCGGTCTGGAGGCGGGCGAGGCGGGCGAGGTCACGCCGCACGCTCGACCACGCCCAACCCTTCGTTCCCCGTCGCTGCCAGTGTTCGATCGCGTCGTCCAGCGCACGGTCGAGGTACCGCATCTCCAGGAGTTCGACGTTGGCATACTCGAGGACCGCACGGACATCGTCGTTGTCCTTTCCCACCAGGATGGCGGCGTTCCAATCGATGAGCACCGCATCGTCGGGTCGATAGGAGAGACGAACGGAGAGCGCTTCGGCCGCTTCCTGCTGGGAGAGCGGCGGGTGTTCCGCCCGCAGGAGAGCCGCGACCGCGGGGTCGGTGGCGAGCACGTCGATCCCGTGCTCCGGGACGCTCACCTCCCAGAGAACATAGTCCTCCGTCAGCGGAGAGAGGGAAGCGGAGGTGATCGCCGGGCCTGCGCGCCGCAGGAGGTCTGATGCAAGAGAGCGGGCACGTTCCAGCAGCGATCCTTGATCGAGCGCGCCCGCCAGGGGACGCAGGCCCTCAACGGTCGCATGGATCGGGAAGGAGAAGCACACCAGCGCCGCGCCGAAATGGAAGAGCACGACCTCGGCCACGGGGGCGCTCCTGAAGCCGGCGAGTTCGACGGGCTCGGCGCGGATCGAGACCCGGAGGGGAGGGTCGCTGAAGGCGAAGGAGACGGGTGCCCGGCGAGAGTGCCGCATGGCCTCACGCCTCGAGGGATCAGCGATGAGCCTTCCAGCCCGTTCCAGGTCGATCGCCGAGCCGATGTCAAATGCGAAGAGTGCCCTGCAGACACCGGAGAGGGTGGAGTCGGGGGGAGCGGGCATGGCCGAAGCCTATCCGCCGCCCCGCCCGTATACTCGCCGCCCGTGCTCGGGAGCGGCGTGGTGCCGTTCCCGTCCGTCGTGAGCCGGGTGAGGCGGATGCCTATCTTGAATGGTCCAACTCCCGCTCGGAGAGGTTCCGGACGCCCCCGCCATGGACCGCCGATTCAAACTCGACATCCTCCCGCAGCCCGACGATGCCACCTGCGGGCCGACGTGCCTGCACGCGGTGTACCGGTTCTACGGGGACGAGGTCTCGCTGCCGGTGCTGATCGACGAGATCCCTCCGCTGAAGACCGGGGGGACACTCAACGTGGTGCTCGCGTGCCATGCGCTGCGCCGTGGATACCGGGCGACGATCTATACGTACAACCTTCGGGTGTTCGATCCGACGTGGTTTCGTCCCGGGGTGGATATCCGGGAACGGCTCAAGCAGCAGATGCTGGTGAAGACGAAAGCGAAACTGCACACGGCGAGCGAGGGGTACCGCGAGTTCCTCTCGCTGGGGGGCAAGGTGTTGTTCGAGGACCTGACGCCGGACCTCATCCGAGCGCACCTGAGGCGTGGGCGACCGATCCTGACGGGGCTGAGTTCGACGTACCTCTACGGGTGCTCGAGGGAGCGGCTGGAAGAGCCGGTCTACGACGACATCCTCGGGGTTCCCATGGGGCACTTCGTGGTGCTCTTTGGGATGAAGCGCGGGAAGGTTCTGGTCGCGGACCCGCTGCAGGACAACCCCCTCTTCGGGCGGCAGCACTACTCCGTGCCCATCCAGAGGGTGATCAACGCGGTGATGCTGAGCATCGTGACCTACGACGCGAGCCTGCTCATCATCGAACCCGTGGGAGCGAACGATGTCGGTGCTGATCGTCATTGAGAACCCCAAGGCCTGGCCCCTGGACGTGCCCGGCGTCGAGGTCGTGCCCGCGAGGCAGTACCTCGTCGACCCGCGATTCAACGGCGACCGATCGGCGAAGGTGTTCAACCTCTGCCGGTCGTACCGCTACCAGAGCGTCGGGTACTACGTCTCGCTGCTGGCGACGGCCCGAGGGCACAAGCCCCTCCCCGATGTGCAGACGCTCCAGGACATCCGGCTCTCGTCGGTCGTGCGCGTCGCATCCGAGGACCTCGAGGAGGTGATCCACGACTCGCTCAAGCGGCTCCGCCGCAAGCGGTTCGAGCTCGACGTCTATTTCGGGCGTTCGGTCGTGGAGACCTACGACCGGCTTGCCCAGGCCCTCTTCAACCAGTTTCCGGCGCCGTTCCTTCGGGCGAGTTTCCACTACGACGAGGAGTGGGTGCTCGAGTCCATCCGTCCGATCGCCACAAGCGAGATCGACGAGGAGCATCGCCCGTTCGTGCTCGAGCGCGCCCGCGCCTACTTCGCCAAGCCCCGCATGCCGACCCGCCAGCGCGCGGGGCATCGGTACGACATGGCCATCCTCGCCAACGAGGACGAGAAGGACCCGCCCAGCAACGAGCGGGCCCTCCAGCGGTTCGTCCGGGCGGCAAGGCAGGTCGGGATCGGTGCGGAGATCATCGACAAGGACGAGTACGGCCGGATCGGCGAGTTCGACGCCCTCTTCATCCGCGAGACCACGGGCGTGAACCACCACACCTACCGGTTCGCGTCCCGTGCCGAGGCCGAGGGGCTGGTGGTGATCGACGATCCGGAATCGATCGTGAGGTGTTCGAACAAGGTCTACCTCGCGGAACTCTTCGCTCGGCACTCGATCCCCGCCCCGAAGACGATGGTTGTCCATCGCGACAACCTCGACGAGGTCGCGCCCACGATCGGGCTTCCCTGCGTGCTGAAACGCCCCGACTCGTCGTTCTCCAAGGGCGTGCTCAAGGCTTCCGACCCGCCCGAACTTGCCCGGTTGCTGGAGAAATGCCTGGAGGATTCCGAACTCGCGATCGCGCAGGAGTATGTTCCATCCGCCTTCGACTGGCGCATCGGCGTCATCGACAAGAAGCCCCTGTTCGTCTGCAAGTATCACATGGTCCGAGGACACTGGCAGGTCATCGCGACCGGAGGGCAGGGCGAGAGGAAGTACGGCAGGGTTGAAACGCTTCCGCTCTACATGGCGCCGCCGAAGGCCGTCTCGCTCGCCATCCGCTGCGCGGGGTTCATCGGCGCGGGGCTCTACGGCGTGGACATCAAGGAAGTCGACGGCAAGTTCATGGTCATGGAGGTCAACGACAATCCGAACATCGACGCGGGGGTTGAAGACGCCGTGGCGAGGCAGGACCTCTACCTCTCGGTCATGCGGGTCTTCCGGGACCGGCTCGACGCCCGCGGGATGAAGGGGTGGGACTGAATGCTCCGTCTTTTCGAGGGCATCGGCGTCGAACTCGAATACATGATCGTCGATCGCGAGACGCTGGACGTCGCGCCGATCGCGGACGAAGCCCTGCGGTTGGCAGCGGGCGAGCCCGCGGGCGGGCCGCCGGTCTCTGACGTGGAACTCGGGCCGATCACCTGGTCCAACGAGCTCGTGCTGCACGTGCTCGAGATGAAAACGACGACTCCGGCACGCTCACTGGGTGGCCTTGTGGAGGCGTTCCAGTCAAGCATCGGTCGGGCGGGCGAGGTCCTTCGCCCCCTCGGCGCGAGGCTCATGCCCGGCGCGATGCACCTCTGGATGGATCCCGCGACGCAGATGCACCTGTGGCCCCACGACAGCGCGGAAATCTACGCCGCGTTTGATCGGATCTTCTCGTGCAGGGGGCACGGGTGGTGCAACCTGCAGAGCATGCACCTCAACTTCCCTTTCGACGGCGACGAAGAGTTCGGGCGGCTCCACGCCGCGATCCGCCTCATCCTCCCGCTGCTGCCCGGGCTGGCGGCGAGTTCACCCATCGCGGACGGTCGGGTCACGGGTCTGCTCGACACGCGGCTCGAAACCTATCGGCACAACTCGAAGCGCGTGCCTTCGGTCGCCGGAAGGGTCATCCCCGAGCGGGCCTTCACGAGGGCGGCGTACGAGCGTGAGATCCTGGGCCGGATCTACACCGATCTTGCACCCCTGGACGCGGGGGGCATCCTGCGTGACGAGTGGGCGAACGCGCGGGGGTGCATCGCCCGCTTCGGTCGAGGCTCGATCGAGATTCGCGTGCTCGACGTGCAGGAATGCCCGAAGGCCGACCTCGCGATCGCCGCGGCCGTGGAGGGCGTCCTGCGCGATCTCGTCTCGGAGCGCTGGTCGAGCACGTCGGCCCAGCAGGCTGTCGAGGTCGCTCCCCTGGCCGATCTCTTCGAGCACGCGATCCGTGAAGGGGAGGAGACGCCGGTGAACGATCGAGGGTACCTGGACTGCTTCGGGCTTGGCGCAGCCGTCGGCGCGCCGATTCGCGAGGTGTGGAGTGTGCTGGTCGACCGATCGGTTTCCTCGCGAGAGGAGCTCGCCTGGGCGGTGGGGGGGCTCCGCACGATCCTCGAAGAGGGCAGCCTCGCCAGGCGGATGCTCGCGACGCTGGGCACATCGACACCCTCTCGGGAAGCCATGCGGGCACTGGCCTTGCGGCTGTGCGAGTGTCTTGAACAAGGGACGATGCTTGTCCGTTAAGGTCCTTATCACCTGCGAGCACGCAGGGGAGAGCGCCCCGTCCTGGGTTACGACCAAGCCGCCGGGCGCGGTCCTCGGGACGCACCGTGCCTTTGACCTCGGCGCGCTCCGGGTCGCGGCGGCGCTCGCGTCCAGATTCACGGCCCCGCTTTACGTGGGCACGACCACGCGCGCGCTGGTGGACCTGAACCGCCCCCTGGACAACAGCGGCCTCTTCGGCTCGTGGGGGCGGCGGTTGTCGCAGTTCGAGCGTCAGCGCCTCATCGACGAGATCCACACGCCGCACTGGGCTCGGGTTCGGGCGCAGGCCGAGTCATGGCTCGCCGCCGGATCGGTCGTGCTGCACGTCGGCGCGCACACCTTTACGCCTGTCCTCGCGGGCGTCAAGCGGAAGAACGATGTCGGCATCCTCTTCGACCCCCGCTTCACGCTGGAGGCCGGGTTCGCGGAGGCCTGGTTGCCATGCCTTCCTCGCGGGCTCGTGTCCGCACGCAATCGACCCTACAAGGGGGCGAGCGACGGGCTGACCACGTCGCTCCGGAACGAGTTCGCAGACTTCGAGCGATACCTCGGGATCGAGCTCGAGGTGAACCAGAAGCATGCGAGGCGGGCGGGTGCGTACTGGGAACACCTCTGCGAATCGATCGCGGAGTCGTGCGCCAAAGCCCTGGATCGATGGAAGCCGAGCCGCTGAAGCGGTTACTTGCCGCCCTTGACCTTGGCCTTGAGCCTCGCGTTGAGGCGGCTCTTGCGGCGGGAGGCCTGGTTGCGGTGGATGACGCCCTTCTGCGCGGTCTTGTCGATGACGCTTGCACACTCGCGATAGGCCTTGGTCGCGTCGTCGGCGCTCCCGTGCGCCAGCAACCCGAGGAACTTGGCGATGCTCTCTCGCATGGTGCGGAGACGCCAGCGGTTGCGCGCGCGGTGGGCCTCGTTCTGACGGATTCGCTTGAGGGCGGTTCGAGAGTGTGCCATGGGCTCCGTGGCCTCGGGGGTTGGACCGGGGCCGGACTGGTAGTATCGCGTCCTGGGAACGGAAATCAACCCGTCCCGTCCCCGGGGCTCTCCCGGACTTGCCGATCGGCATCCGTCGGTTTATCCTTGCCCGACAGCGACCGGAGCCGTCCGGCGCGGTGTGTGCGGGCATAGCTCAATTGGATAGAGCACCTGACTACGGATCAGGAGGTTGTAGGTTCGACTCCTACTGCCCGTATTTCCCTTCCCCCCGTGGGCGGCTGGGGTCGGTCCTCGCCGCGGGCCGGCGCTGAGGGGCGTGAGAGGCCCCTCGATGGCGACCCCCAGAAAGCCAGGCTCGACCGCCGCCCCGAAGCGAGAACCGGGCTATCTCGAGGCCTCGCAGCGTCCTCTCACCACACTCGTCTTTCTTCTCCCCCTCCTCATCTTCCACGAGGTCGGCGCGATCCTGTTCTTCGCCAACCAGGACGGGTGGGATGTCGAACGCCTCAGGGCAAGGAAGATCCTCGCGGGAATCTTCAACGCCTTCGGCGCGTCCGGCCTCCTGCTTCCGGGCCTCGCGATGGTCGCGGTCCTCCTTGTCTGGCACCTCATGCTCCGTGATCGGTGGAGAGTCCGCGCGGGCGTCATTCTCGGCATGGCCGTCGAGACGATCGCCTGGACCCTTCCCCTTCTGGTTTGCATGGCACTGGTCCGCATCGTGCTCGATCGACCCGCGGGCGGGGCGATGGCGATGCAGGACGCCGGCGGTGCCCTTCGCGAGATGCCCTTGCTGGCCGGGCTCACGTTCGCGGTCGGCGCGGGCCTCTTCGAAGAGTTGCTCTTCAGGATGATGCTCATGGCCGCCGTCCACCTCGTCGCGGTGGATGCGGCGAGGCTGCCCGACCGAGCGGGTCGGCTCCTCGCCGCGGTCGTCTCCACGCTCGTCTTCGCGTTCTTCCACGATCCCTACCTGGCCGGGGGAGGCCTGGACTGGCCGGCGCTGGCCGAACTCCTCTTCGCCGGGGCGTGGTTCAGCGCGCTCTATCTCTTCCGGGGCTTCGCGATCGTCGCAGGCTCGCACGCGCTCTACGACGCGGTCATCACGCTGCTCTTCCACGCCTGAGGCCTGCTACACTCTGTCGCTTCGTTCGCCTGTGTCCTGCAAGACGTTCGCGCTCCGACTTCGCCTTCCGCTCAGGAGGCCACCCATGGGCTTGGAGTACGCGATTGACCAGCTCTACGCCACCGGCTGGCCCGCGGGCGAGGCCCTCGGGTGCTCGTCGGCGACGGACGGCAGACGCTATCCAAACCTCGAACGTGTCGTGAGGGAGTTCGCGGATTCGGGGTTCGCCTTCTCGATGAAGCGCCTCGAACTCTTCGACTGCCATCGCGCGGAATGGACCGATGCGGGCGGTCGCCCGGTCGGTGCGGTTGTCGGGCACACGCCCGAAGAAGCCGCGGTCTTCGCGCTGGCGAGGCACCGGATGGCCCTCTCGGCCGTCGGGCTCTGATTCAGGCCACGCCCTTCGTCGCTTACGAGAGTCCCGGCTTGGAGCGATGGCACGTCGTCGGTCTTCTCGTCGCCCATCGCGGACCCGTAGCAGTCTGTGCGCCTCGGCAGGGCGGACGCCCCCGTCATGCACGCCCCCGTGGCACGGCCATTCCAAACGACGGCCGGGGGGGCGAAGCCCGGCTTGACCTTCAACTCCCGCCCGTTACCCTCTCATCCGCACAGGCCCCATCGTCTAGTCCGGTCCAGGACGCCAGGTTCTCATCCTGGAAACAGGGGTTCGAATCCCCTTGGGGTCACTTGCCCGCGTTCCCACTGGGTTTCACCCGGCACGGCTTCCGCCGGTGAACCCTGTTGAATCTCGCTGACAGCGTTTCAGGCGTGGTCGTCCTTGAAATCGCCCGGGCTCGCCCGCGTTGTCGGCCTCGCATGCGATGGCTGCCAGGCCGTCTGCACCCCGCCAACCTCGACGATGCCGTCCGCGAGATCAAGTTGCGTACGCCGGGTCTGGGGGGGGGGGGGGGGGGGGGGGGGGGGG